>JACLAC010010271.1_pt1 | contig 69291 bp, 54 predicted proteins | sample 8027881 | NCBI WGS metagenome assembly JACLAC01 (sample SAMN15725517, study PRJNA655200) | protist metagenome | isolation source: fluorescence activated cell sorting (FACS) single amplified genomes of... | place: Spain: Blaines Bay Microbial Observatory, Mediterranean Sea | collected 2016-01-19
GATTATCCGAAGATATCTGATAATTTGTATTAGAAAAGTCATCTAAGAGGGTACTTGCAAAACGTTTATATTTAGTTCAAAAAATTCTGGCCATTTCTTTGGTAAGATCAAATGTCCATTTCGGATTTGGCTGGCAAAGGAAGGTTTGAGCAAGTCTTTTTTAAACCAGAAAGCCGTATCGAGACCAATAGCGGGTGCTTCCGACACATATGAAGACGCCAGCAATGCTATCCACATGTGACTTAGACCGCTTTCAAAACTGCTACTCAAAACTGGTAGGATCCCCTTTGACTTTGCAGACTTTATCCACTTTAGAGTTTCTTGCCACCCACCAAAAATTGCAGGTTTGAGAACATATGCATGAACTGTTTTTTGAAGCAATCTTTCTAACTCTGGATCTCTTGACAAAGTCTCGTCCAGCGCTATATTGACCCCACAAATTTTCATAAGTTTTGGCAGTTCACGGGGATTTATCAGAGGCTCTTCGCAGTAAGCCAAATTACAATCTTCCAAGGCACATAAGACATTCTTTGCTTCTGTTAGCGTCCAAGCTTGGTTTGCGTCCAGTCGTATTTCCACATCTGCCCATTGTCTTCGAACTTCCTGAACTCTCTGGATATCGTCCTTCAATTCACCACGACCTACTTTAATTTTGATGGTCTTGTACCCTGCAATTTTGCAGCGTTGAATTTCACTTTCTAACCCTTCTGATGAACAGTCCAGCAATCCGTTTATAAGGACAGGGAAGCGAGGTTGTGGATTCAAAAACTGGGCTAAAGAAGTTTTTTGTCGCAGAAGTTGATAATGAAACGCCATCATTTCAAAACCAAATTTTACTGAAGGGGCGATTGCCTTTGAATAATTGAGTTCAAGCCAGCTCCTATTGTCATCTTCTAACTCTCTAATAAAATGTGGGAATTTATCTTGAACTAGTAATTTCACTTCATCTAAACTTTCAGAATGAACCCCTTGTAAAGGAGCAATCTCACCGTAGACAATGCCAACATTGCTTTGCCAAAACATCAGGAGACCTTTACGTGAGGAATCCGATTTTTTTTGGGTGGTAAGTCTATTTCGAAGAGGTAGATGGTATGGCAGGAGGTTCCAGGTGTTTTCGGCTAGCAATTTTTCAAGTGTTGTGTGATTCACAAATTCACCGAGCCACTTTTTCAGAATTGGCTTTAGGAGTGAAATTCAAACAGGGTTTACCCGAAACCTGCAAAACATATTGCGATGGTTCCAACCGTGATTTGAATCCTAGCTTATGGCAGCCATATGGTGCATTTGGATCCCAGGTGATATGATAAAATTGGCAATTACGACAGGATTCAGGGGGTTTAGGTTTAGACATTTTTCAAGGCAGGTTTGCTCTGAATTCAGAATTGAGGACGCTTTAAAAGGATGAAATGGAAAGAAATTGCTAGAACATCAAAATCTCAAAATTTGGTTGTCTTCTAGATAAGCAAATTTTGTCCCTGTCTCATCTCCGAAAGCATCCACGATTTTCTTTAGATTTACAGAGATCAAAGTGGTGATAATGATGGTTCCGACCTGTAATCTTTATTTTCGATCATCCTTATTCGGGGTTTTTCAGAACCTTAGCAACTTCTTTTTGCGTCTCCGGTAAGATGTCATTGTGCAGAAACGTTCTACTGACAATTTCCTTGAAAACAGGTCCTGCGACCTTACCGCCGTAGGGAGAACTCCGTGGATGTTCAATCACAACTAGCACAGTGAGTAGTGGCTGTTCAGCCGGGACATAGCCATTGAAAAAAGCAATATGCTTTCGGTTTGAGTATCTGCCGGCTTTTTCATCAAAAACTTGAGAGGTTCCAGTCTTTCCAGCAACCTTGTAACCTGGTATAGATGCTTCGACAGCAGTACCTCCTTCCTGTGTTACGCTGATCATCATTTTCCTTAATATTTGGGCCGTTTCAGCAGAAATTAATTGCTTTGGAACCTGAGCTCCAAATCTTCGTGAGATTTCTCCTTCCTCATCAAGGATCTCCAGAATGATTTCTCCTTCCTCACTGAAAGCATGGTCTACGATATAGGGATGAAGCCATTTTCCATCCGCGGCAACGACATTCAGTGCACTGATCAACTGCAAAGGAGAAACTAAGATGCCATGGCCAAATGAAATGGAGGCATGATCAACTCGAGTCCAGCGTTGTAGTGGTAATACGCGTCCAAGTGCCTCACCAGAAAGCCCAGATTCCGGTCGTGATCCAAATCCAAATCGACGAATGTATTCGTAAAATTTCTCTGGGCTCAGCAAAGTACCAATTTTGATGGCACAGATGTTCGAAGATTTTTGAATGATCTGTTCAATATTCAAGTTTTCATGAGGTGAAGTGTCGTGGAAATCTTCTCCAGCAAACCGAAAGTAACCATTTTCACAGAAAAATTCTTGTTCTGGTGTAATAAGCTTCTCTTCTAAAGCAGCTGCAATGGTGAGAATTTTAAAAGTTGAACCAGGCTCATAGCCAACGGTTACAGCACGATTCAGAAAAGTTGATCTGTGAAAGTCCGTGTATCGATTTGGATCGAATTGTGGATAGGTGGCCATTGAAAGCACTGCTCCTGTCTGGGAGTGCATTACTATGGCCACTCCGCGGTCAGCCCGGGAAGTCTCGACTCCACGTTTCAGCGCGGTTTCGGTATAATGTTGAATGGTGTTGTCAAGTGTCAGTTGAATGGAGTGCCTCCGAGCTTTCATATCGTGAGGCAAGGTATGGGGAATCACTCTTCGAGTGCCATCCCTCTCAACGACAACTTCCTCATGCTCTCCGGCCATTAAGTTTTGATATTGGTACTCTAACCCTTCCAACCCTTGTGAATCGACTCCGGTGAAACCTATCAACGCACCAGCCATCTCACCATTGGGATAGACCCTTCTGTACTCTTGAACAAAATCTAACCCCTCAAAGTTCATTGCTTCAATCTTTTTAGCAACTTCTGGGGGCAATTGGCGCTTTAGCCAGACAAAAGAGCGTTTTGTTCTGAGAGTTCTGAGAAGTTTGTCCCGATTAATTTCAAGTAATGGAGCAATGCGAGTCGCAATCGTGTAAGGAGAATCAATATTTTGTGGTCTCGCGTAGAGGGATTGTACTGGGACCGAAACAGCGATTCTTCGGCCCTGGCGATCTGTAATTGTTCCCCTTCTAGGTTCCAGGGTGATTCTGCTTTGCTGTTGGTGGCGGGCGCGGTCTAAAAAGTAATCAGCTTGCAAAATCTGCAAGTAGAACATGCGACCCAATAAAATTACCAAACAGCTGGCTATCACTAGAACAACCGACAGAATTCGGAGATTGAAAGTGTATTGTGAAAATTTGGGACTATGGGTGCGAGACTTCATCTGACAAGAGAATTTCGCTTTTGTAAAGTTGAGCAGGATTGGGAAGCCGCATCTGCATTTGGTTGAGGGCTACTGTCTCGAGGCGTTGAGGTCTGCTCAAATAATCGGCTTCAACTCTGAGCATATCTAGTCGCACGGTCATCTGCTGATGATTTTTTTCAAGTCGTTGAACTTCGTAACTTTTTTGCAGGAAGTTAATCCACTGCCATAGATAAACTAGACACCCAAAAGTAAGTAGAATGGCCAGTAAGACCATGGCACGAAAGGAACGGAGGGTCCCCTTCAGTAGAAGAGCTGGGTCATGCCAGAGGAGTTGAACTTTGAGGATTTGAGATTTACGGAGGAGAGTCTTCATGTCTGGGTGAATTAGTATTTTTATGGAAGCTAGTTGTGTTGTAATCTCCAGACTTCCCCCCAGTCTTATGCAATAAGAGTACTGATTCAATGACCATGCCTTTGGTTACAGACTTACACATGTCGTACAGAGTCAGCGCGGCGACGCTAGCGGCAGTCAGCGCTTCCATCTCAACACCCGTTTTTCCGGTTGTCCGAACTGTGGCTGTCAGTACTGCTAGCCCATCGGCCAATTCAGTCTCAATCTCTATACCCGACAAGGGTAAAGGATGGCACATGGGTATAATTTCTGATGTTTTTTTAGCCCCTTGGATACCTGCAATAATAGCAGTTTGAAAAACTGGTCCTTTGGATATACTCGCATCATCTTTCAATAATCTAAACAACTCCTCACCCAAGCGGATGACAGCTTGAGCTACAGCCTTACGCTCCGTGATTGTTTTGTGTGAGACGTCGACCATTCGAGGATGCTCTCGATTATCCAGATGAGTGAATTCAGCACTCATGACGTAACTTCTCTGTTAGGGGTGTCCAAATTTGATGTAGTAAAACTTCTGAGGGGTGAAAGTCCGCCTTGTATTGCATTTTATTCGAATCAGGTACCCAATACCCAAGATAGTGCCATTTTCGGTTACAACTCCGTGCATATTCAAGTTCATGCAGCAAAGAAAAAATTCCTAAGCGTCTACGCTGAGCCCTAGGCTCAAAAGCAAAGTAGACAGCGCTGGTTGAATCTTTGAGTCGATCAATCCAACTAACCCCAAGTAGCTCATCCTCCAACCAGAAAAGAATCATTTCTGAAGGAACTGGACTATCAATCAAAAACTCAATGAACTCTTCTTTTGAGGTTGGATTCCCGCGTTGATGCCAATGTTCCTGATAACGTTGGTATAATTTAAAAACATCTTCCCTGAAAACAACGGGTTCGTGTTCAATTCGCAGATCTTGGTTCTTTCGCTGTGTTCGCTTTTGTGAGCGGCTGGGCTGGAAGGAAGAAACATGTACCCGCAGCGGGATGCAGAGACGGCAATTCTCACAGGCTGGATGGTAGATGGAGGTTCCACTTCTACGGAAGCCCTTGCCCAAAAGCGTTTCATAAGTTTCAATTGGTAGTTGGTCAGCGTAAAAAGTGAGATTGTTCCACTGACCAGTGGCTCTATATGGACAGGGACCATTATGAGTGTGGTAGACTATCCATGAATCTGGGAGAAACTCTTCCATCCGTACTGCTCACATCATTCGGGCAGGCCTGTTGCAATGACTGTTACAGAAACCTGATCTTCAGGTGTGTCTCCCAAAGTTGCTCCCCAGATGAGATTCACATCATCATCAGCTAAATCTTCGAGTTGATTCATTGCGGCGGTGATCTCCAGAGCTCCCGCATCTCGAGGGGCAACTAGATGAATTAGAATGCCTTTTGCACCTTGGATATCTGTATCCTGCATCAAAGGGCTGTGAATAGCGCTATCGATGGCACGAAACATTCTATCTTTGCCAACACCTGTACCCTTTCCAATGACCGCACGACCCATTCCTTCCATCACCGTCTGCATATCAGCAAAATCAACATTGATATCGCCTACTCCATTCAAAAGATCGGTAATCCCTTGAATCGCATGCACTAGCACTTCGTCTACCATATGAAAAGCGTCTTTGAAACTTGTAGAGCGATCTGTTGCTTCTAGCAGGCGTTCATTTGGGATTACCAGTAATGTGTCGGTGTTTTCACGAAGCATTGCTACCCCTTGAAGCGCAGCTCTCATCCGCCTTTTCCCTTCGAATGAGAAAGGCAATGTTACCACACCAACGGTAAGAACTTTTTTTGATTTAGATATTCTGGCAATTACTGGAGCTGATCCTGTGCCTGTACCGCCTCCCATTCCAGCGACAATAAAGGCCATGTCTGCGCCATTCAACATCTGTTCAATCTCAGCAGCACTTTCCTCGGCCGCATGTGCGCCGATTTCTGGGCGAGCCCCTGCACCCAAGCCTCTTGTCAACTCACGCCCAAGCTCCATCTTTAGATTGGTGGTTGAGTTGTTCAGTGCCTTAAGATCGGTGTTACAGGCAATGAGCTCAACATGCTGGATGCCCTCATCTGCCATTTTGCTAACAACATTACCCCCCCCCTCCGCCTGCACCTATAATCTTAATTGTGGGAATGAATGCGTCTTGCTGGGGAAGGGTAAAAGCTGGACCAGATGATTCCATGATATCCTTTCGACCTAGAGTATGAAAGAGTTTATGAATGATTGATTCTGTTCGTGCCTCAAATAACTGTCAAACTTACATTTACCTTGTTTTTTGGTAGTAACAACTATTATCGTGGTATGTTTTTCTCAAAAAATATAACCAGATTAATTATGAGAATGATTGATTCTGACGTAATGAAAAAAGATAGCCCAGATGCTTTCACAACGTCAGACATACCCAAGGACTCCGCTTCAATAGCAACCAAAGGGAAGATTTATGACGTTTCAAGAAATGGGACTTTCCGATGCAGTGCTTCGCGCGTTGGTGGAATCAGGTTTTTCTGAGCCAACTCCAATTCAGGAGCAAGTAATTCCCCTGCAAATCCGACACAATGACGTAATTGGCCAAGCCCAAACCGGGACCGGGAAAACGGCTGCTTTCGGAATTCCTCTCATTGAAAGGCTATCACCCCGCCAGCGTCATGATAGCAAGCATACCATGGACGCGCTAATTTTGACTCCAACGCGGGAACTAGCTTCTCAAGTTACTGACGAACTTCGAAGGATTGGGCTCTATAAATCATTATCCATTGTAACCATTTATGGTGGAGTTTCCATCGAACAACAAATTCGTACTCTTCGCCGCGGTACCAACATCATTGTCGGTACGCCGGGGCGTGTGCTTGATCATCTTTCTAGAGGAACGATTGATTTGAGCGGCGTTCGTCACTTTGTTTTGGATGAGGCCGATGAGATGGTAGACATGGGCTTTATCGAAGACATTCAGACGATCATGCAGAGTCTCCCAGAGAAAAGACAAATTCTTCTTTTCTCTGCAACAATGTCTCCAGAAATTGATCGGATTGCTGCCAAATACATGAGTCATCCTTCAACCGTCTCAGTTTCAAAATCCAACATCCTTGTTCCCCGAATTTCCCAGTGGCTGCACAAAGTGAAATCCTGGGAACGGTTTGAAGGGCTTTGCAGAATTCTAACCTATCATCGACCTGAGTTGGCTTTGATTTTTTGCCAGACAAAGCGGGATGTAGATGAACTTTACAGACAGCTGCATGGACGAGGTTACAAGGCTGAAGCGCTTCATGGCGACTACAGCCAACACCAACGTGATCAAGTAATGCAAAAATTTCGCAATCACGAACTAGACCTACTGATCGCTACAGATTTGGCAGCCAGAGGAATTGATTCCAAACTGGATATGGTGGTCAATTACAACGTTCCTGAAAACCCAGAAACATACGTACACCGTATCGGCCGAACTGGCCGGGCAGGCCGGGAAGGGCTAGCTGTCACGTTTGTATCACCGGAAGACTACCGGCAACTGTATGCAATCGAAAAATTGATCAAAATTCGTCTGCAGTATCGAGATTTACCGACGCGTAAGGAACTCAAGACTCATCATCAGGATTTTTTGCAGATGCAAATCGAAATAGGAACCAAGGATTTAGAGAGTGCGGATTACATTGAACTTGCAGCCAAACTACTGGAAAATGGTACGCCACTAGAAATTTTAGCTGCAACACTTAGAGTTGCTGGTGAAGCTTTGTCACCACAAATTAGTATTGATCGGCAGCACGAATTGAATTCAGAAAATACTGGAGCAGAGTTCGGAATGGTACGCTTCTTTCTGAGTGGTGGTAGAACGATTGGCCTAATGGCTGGTGATGTGGTGAGATCTGTGACTCATTACACAAAGATACCAGGTGCGGAAATTGGGAAAATCCTACTACAAGATGATTTTGCCTTCGTTGAAGTCCCCGAAACATGGGCAAGACATTTACTTGAGAACTTGCCAACCTTTCATTTTCGTGGTACTAAAATCAGCGTGAAACCAGCTAGAGCTCGTGAGAAGATAGCCCGTTTTCGTGACTTTCATAAAAACAGTAATCAACGTTTTCGTCGCCCACAACGGAAATATTCCAATGGATAAACGAGGTTCAATGATTGACGAGAAAATTTTCTATTTTTTTCTTTTTCCATGGATGCTTTTCATCGCGTCTATGCCAGCAGCCGTCTTGACGTTCCTATTTAGTGGCCTCGCTGCGCAACTCCTCAACTATCTACCTAACGGAGGGGTTCAGCGAGACAAGGTTCAAAGCTGAAATTTGATGTTGCACCCCAGCGAGGAAAAACATGAATAAATACAGTGCGCTAATATCTGATTTTCTTCACAATTGCGGTGATGCAGACAAGGGATTTGTGAATGACACAGAGTGGTGGATTGTCAATGGCTCTGTAAAGGTTCAGATTTTCCTGACTTCCCTCGAGGAAGACGCAGAATTGATTGTGGCGGCCAACCTTTTCCGCTATACAGTATCAAATTCTGAGTTGAACGAATATGTTCTGAAGTTAAATGGGACTTTTCAGCTGAAAGGTGTTTCTTTTGGAATTCGTAACAAACATCTTGTATTGAGTTTCGTTCGTCCGGTGCTTGGGCTAGATCCAGAAGAACTGGAGTGGATGATTGCCTGTATTGCGATTATCGCAGACGAATATGATGACTACCTTTTGAATGAGTTCAGTATTGCCTGAGTCCTCTAATTTAGGCAGTCTCCTGAAATTCTATTTTATCGAAATTGCTCTATGTTTGATAGCCCTCCCCCTCACGTTCGCAAAAATTTTCCAAAAGACAACAGCTAGTGTCTGGTGGCATGCCCTTTACCAGTTTTTCCGAAGTGTTCAGTGGGAATGCCTCAGCAGTTCCTCGAATCTGAATTGGGAAGTTTCGCTGCCGTCAACACTATCACGTGATCGCTCCTATCTTATAATTTCAAACCAAGAAGGCCCTCTGGTACCACTCATTGTTAGAGGGGCACTTGGTAGAAAAATCACACCCATCACGACGCCACTTCGCCATAAAAAAATTCCAAATCTAATACTTGAATGGCGCGCATGGCTAGATGAAGCACCAATTTACTTGCACTTGCCAGCTGAGCGGCAAACTAACGATCCACAGGGCACCAAAGAGCAGTTGGCACAAGTAGCTGAGAAGTACAAAAACCTTCTTGAACAAACGAGATCCCTTCTTCTATTACCTGAAAAGGATGCTTATGGAAGAGACAGACAACTTTTGAGAAATTCCACATTTCTTTACACTCCAAAGCCTGGCGAACTTATTCACGCTACTCTTATGCAGAATCAAACTTGGCATTCGATTTTGGATGTGACTTTTCACCAAGAAAAACCAATACGTTTTGCTTGGCAATGGTGGTTCGGAGGAAATCAAAGATTATTGTTATCCATTCGTGAAATACCATTCCCCAGTGCCCTACAGTCTTCCTCGGCAAATGATGTCAGGAGGTGGCTCAGCCAATTCTGGAAGGAGAAAGCGGAATGGCTCGAAACTTTGGTGACTAATTAAACGATTCAACATGATCTGGTGAGCACCTAGGGAGAATCTATGCTGTGGAAGATGATTTTGGGGACTGCAATCCTATCGACAACTATTGGTAGTTTTTTGTGCGCACAAAACATTGTTGAATTGGGAGATGGCAAGACTCTGATTTTAAAATCCGATGGCACTTATGAGACTGTCAAAGTGGCAGCCACTGAGCAAGGTGAAAAGGTCATTTTGCGTCAAGATATGACATACGAATATCTTAAAAATAAGGAACTTTATCTCAAATCTGATGGTACATACGAGTATCTGGCAGAGAAAGAATTTTCACTTACTGATCAGCCAACACGAAACAACTTGCTCAGTGAACTACGCGAACTCTACTGTACAAAACGTCAGAAGGCCCTATCATCACAGCAAAGATCAAGGATGATCAAACTCACCATCGATATTTTGGAAGGCAATCAACCAGCACTGTTAGCTGAACTTCAAAACGGAAATTGTAACTGATAGCCCGACGCCACATTATTTAAGACTCACGCCTTGTGTTTAGCAATATCTTGCTAATTCGTTTTAGCTCATTGGGAGATTTGGTGTTGACGACTCCAATCTACCGTGAACTTCGCAAAATGTACCCAGACTCCCGACTAACCCTACTTACTTCAGAGGGATTTGGTAGAGTCCTGGAAAATAATCCTCACCTTGACGAAATCATCTACCACAATCGGAAAGAGACCCGAAACGATTTAAAATGTCGAATATATCAACTGCGTCTGCAAAAATTCGATTTACTCTATGACATCCACAACTCTTTGCGAAGTCGCTGGATTGGTTGGCAACTGAAGCGTCATACTCCAAAACTAGAACATTGGTTGATTGAGAAGCGAACTCTAGCACGAGAACTTCAAATTATATTTGGCTGGGGGCAGCTTTTCAATGGAAGATCTCAACGTGAACAGTGGCTTGCACCGTTGCAACGCCATCACTCAATTAAGTTGTCGGCCAAGACGGAATTGTTTCCTAGCACAGCAGATAAAAACTATGTCAAGGCTTGGCTGAACCAAAAAGATTTGCAGGAAAATTCATTCATATGCATTGGTGCCTCGGCATCTTTTCCCCTGAAATGCTGGCCTCTACATAATTTTAAGCAACTGATTGAGAGAATCATTCAGACAGGAGTCCCAGTAGTATTCGTGGGCGGGAGTGGTGAAAGGGAAACAGAAGAATTAGTGGAGTATTTTAAGAGTTCCAAATACGTTTTTTCTGCTGCGGGGTTTTTTACTATTCTCCAATCAGTTTCACTTCTTGAAATGGCCAACACAGTGATTGCTAATGACACCTCCATAGTCCATCTTGCAGAGGCAATGAAGACTCCTTCAATCGCACTATTTGGTCCTACCGTGAAAGAATTTGGCTATGCTCCCATGTTATCTCAGAGCCAGTTAATCGAGACAGATTTGGCATTGCGCTGTCGCCCTTGTTCCCGAACCGGGAAAGGCACCTGTAAGAACAGAGACCAGCAGATATGTATGTACTCCATTTCAACACAGAAAGTCTGGGATGCTGTTCAGATACAGTTACCAAAGGTAAGAGACTAGTTCATGCTCATCCCTAATCTTTTGACAGTTTTGTTACTATTAAAACAAAGATGTCTACCAATAGGTTGGATCTTTTATTTAATTCTTTTGTCCGCATGTTCGGAGAAAACAAATCTTCAGATTCTGCAGCCGGCTGAAATTGATACTTCAGGTATCCGAAGAATTGCCATTGGAGTTTTCGATGTTGGAGTTATTCATGAGGATTTTATTACGGAAAGAGGGGGTGATTGGACAAAAAAACGAGTGAATCTGAGTGATGAAGAACGTCAAATCCTGTCACGAAATATTCGATCGCGCATTACCAATCAGTTAACCAAGGTCCCTTTTTTTGAAGTTTTACTGACTGACGAGTTTTCCAGACTGGAGAATGGTGCAGCTTTACAGCGAATGATTGCAACTCAAGATTATAACATTCGGGATGTGGACGCGGTCTTGAGTGGAAAGATTTGGTTGACATCAGAACGACTGGATGGAGTCGATCTTCAAAAAGTTGCGTTGAAATACTTTAAACCTGCTAATTTGCAACAAAAAATTCCAGCAGAAAATTTAACTGTTCAACAACTAGTCTGGTGGCCCTACAGACAATTGAGTGGAAGTTTGATAGTTGAGCTTAAGTTTGTACGATTACAACCTATTGAAATTGTTGCCACCGATGTAGTGCACAGAAGGTTTGCCCAGCGAGTGGGCGGGAGCCCCGGTAGGAGCGCAGACCAAACTGAAGAAAGAATAAGCTCACTCCAAGACTTTCTGGAAAATCAGAACACGGATCAATCAGTCACGAATACCTCAGAGGTTTTGCCGTCACTGCCTGTAATGATAGGTGAGATGGTGACTTCAGTGGGGGCTGATTTCGTGAGGCGAATTTCCGTTAGCCAATCAAAAGTTGAATATCCAGTTGCTGAAGATGGAGATGAACAAGCCCGACTTTTAATATTAGGGAATGCATATGATTCTGCTTTGCAGAGGCTCCAGAGGGAAACGGCAAACGACCCACATCCAGAAGATCTCTACAATCTTGGTCTTTGTTTTGAGGCTCTCGGCAATTACAGATTAGCACTTCTCAATTACCGCGCTGCGCACCAGAATGATGACACAAACCTCATGTATGCCAAAGGGATTGGGAGAATAGAAAATCTGCAGCGTCAATTTCCCCAACTTCGTTCTCAAATTCAGAGTAGAAAGCTTTAATTGAGTCTTGGGATGATCCGCTTAAATTTATTTCTAGTTTTCTCGGTCCTGTTTTGTTCTGTAGGCTTGATGTCCTGTTTCTTTTTTAGCCAGAATCCACAAATCAAGTTTTTGGTTGCCCTAACTCCGAAATTTGAACTTAACGAAATGGATTATCTGGAAGTGGGCCCTTTCAAAGGCCAACCGTTAGTGAAAATCTCCTTGCCGTTCGAGACAGGTGGAGTGCCAAAATTGTCACCTGTTGTTCTATCTTTTGAAGCTGACCAATCAAGTGAACAAGTAGCTGAACTCTTTCGATTGCAAGTCATCAAAAATTTCTCTAAAAATTCCTCTCTAAAATTGTTGAATACTAGCGAAGACACGAAAGGTTACACTAGCGTCGTTCCTGACCCAAATCGAGTTGTAGTCATCTCTGCGTTAGTTCGCTACTCGCAGATTCGCAATAAAAGTAAGGAGTTTGTCCCTTATCTCGTAACAGTTTTTAATGAAGCCCTACCGATTGAGCAGCAGCTTTTGGCCCGTGGTGCTGTTTTTGGTGCGGAACCACTTGACGGTGGGATTGAGGAGAGGACTCCTTATGTGGAATTGATGGGAGCTCTTGAGGTTCGTATTAGCCTTAATCTCCAAAGCAATGGAGAGGAAATTATTCCTCCTCAAACTCTACAGGCATTTTATGTTCGTAAATGGGGTGGAAAAAGTGAAACGTCCCATTTGCCCGAGAACGTGAGACTTTGGATTACCAAAAACTTTCAGGAGGATGCGAATCTGGCTGAGCGATTTCTGAGTGAAGCTGAAAAAACAGAAATGGCTGCGGAAAATGACGAGCAATATCTAGCCCAGGGATACAATCTCAGGCGTTATAGTCGAGTCCCTCTATCCAATCTGGATCTGCAATATCGGCTGACTGAACAAATTGCTCAGAAATATGTTGCTCAAGTTACACCCATTTTTAGGAAAGCTGAAATGAGTATTGATGACGATGGCGGCGAAGTCGGTATTACTTTGATTCTAGGTAATGCGTACGAAGAGGCAATCACTCACCTGCAGGGACGCAAAGACCGGACAGCAGCTGATGATTACAACTTGGGTTTGGCATATGAAGCGCTAGGGCAAAGACAACAGGCCAGAAAATTTTATGAATCAGCGAATCGTCGTGATAGCGAAAACCTCTATGAAGAGGCTCTGAATCGAGTCAAGTAGTGAAATTTTTAAAAGACTTGCAAGTCCCGCGCGCTTCCTGAGAATCTCCCAAAGTTAAAGTGATGGCTATTCCACTTGTTTTCGGAACAAAACCCCGAGTTTCATTACAATATCTTCCTGCCTCACTGAATCAATGCTAACTTAAAATCCACTCATAAATTCAAGCTGAGTAGCTAGGGCTGAATTATGCCTCGAAGAAATGACTTCTCCTCCATCCTCCTGATCGGCTCTGGCCCTATTGTGATAGGTCAAGCCTGTGAGTTTGACTACAGTGGGACGCAGGCCTGCAAAGCTCTCAAGGAAGAAGGGTTTCGGGTGATTTTGGTCAACAGTAATCCGGCTACAATTATGACAGATCCCGGGCTTGTCGATGCAACATACATTGAGCCAATCCGGTTGCCTGTCTTAGAGCGAATCATCTCGCAAGAACGCCCAGAAGCCCTTTTACCAACAATGGGAGGACAGACTGCTCTGAACATGGCTATGAAGCTGGATGAGGCTGGGATTTTAAAAAAATATGGGGTTGAATTAATTGGTGCGGACATAGAGGCCATTCAAAAGGCGGAGAATCGTGAACTCTTCAGGGCTTCTATGGAAAAACTGGGCATTCCAATGCCACTGAGTAGTGTTGTTCACTCTGTTGCAGAGGCTTTGGATGTTGCAGAAAAGATTGACTATCCTTTGATCATAAGGCCCTCATTCACTCTAGGGGGAGAGGGGGGTGGAGTAGCAACAGATCAGCAAGAACTGATTCAGATTGCGACTAATGGGTTATCGGCTTCACCAACCCAGGAAATTCTTGTTGAGCAGTCCATTCTCGGTTGGAAAGAATTCGAGATGGAGGTAATGAGAGATCATAGCGATAATTGTGTCATTATTTGCTCAATCGAAAATTTTGATCCGATGGGTGTTCACACTGGGGATAGTATCACGGTTGCTCCTTCACAAACACTTACTGATGTTGAATACCAGCAACTCCGTGACATGTCTTTTCAGATCATGCGTGAAATTGGAGTTGATACTGGTGGTTCAAATGTCCAGTTTGCAGTCAATCCAAGAGATGGCCAAGTTATGGTTATCGAGATGAACCCTCGAGTATCGAGAAGTTCAGCACTTGCTTCCAAAGCTACAGGATTCCCAATTGCCAAAATTGCTGCCAAACTGGCAGTGGGTTACACCTTGGCCGAAATTCCCAATGATATCACCAAGAAAACTCCTGCTGCATTTGAGCCCTCTATTGACTATGTAGTCACAAAAATTCCCCGCTTTACATTCGAAAAATTTCCTCTTTCAGATCCGCGTTTGGGAACCCAAATGAAATCTGTTGGGGAAGTAATGGCAATTGGTAGTACCTTCCGAGAATCCCTACAGAAAGCCCTTCGATCTTTGGAAACAGGCCATATTGGTTTAGATCCTCAAATTTATCCAAAAGATCGAAATATTGATGAGGTTTTGGAAGAAGAACTCTCACGTGTCACTAGCCAGCGCCTATGGGTTGTGGCCGATGCACTAAGAGTTGGATGGAGTGTTGAACGTCTGCATCAAAAAACATTCATTGATCCTTGGTTCCTAATGCAGATGCAAAGTTTGATTCAGGAAGAAATTAAAATAGCTCGGCAAAGCTTTGATCAAGTTACACGAACAGATTTATGTCGATTGAAGTCCTTGGGTTTTTCAGATGCTGTGCTGGCGAAAAAATTCCAAGTATCCGAAGCTGAGGTTACAAAGCTTAGAAAATCAGAAGGATTGCGCCCCGTTTTCAAGATGGTAGATACTTGCGCAGCTGAATTTCCCTCGGAGACTCCGTACTTCTATTCTACATATGCTCAGGAAAACGAATCCGTCCCGACGGACCGGCCTAAAGTGTTGATTTTGGGAAGTGGTCCGAATCGGATTGGTCAGGGTATTGAGTTTGACTACTGTTGTGTCCATGCTGCTCTGGCAGTTCGTGAATATGGGTATGAAGCCATAATGTACAACTGTAACCCTGAAACGGTTAGTACAGATTACGATACCTCCGATCGACTTTATTTTGAGCCACTTACCTTTGAAGATGTAATGCACGTTATCGAACTAGAGCAACCTATTGGGGTGATCGTGCAGTTGGGGGGACAAACTCCATTAAAGTTGGCAAAGGCACTACACGAAGCTGGTGTGCAATTACTAGGAACTAATTTTGAGAGTATTGACCGAACAGAAGACCGAGAGCTTTTTGCAGCAATGCTTGATAAGCTTGGACTACAGCAGCCAGCTAATGGTACTGCAAGGTCTTTGGAAGAAGCATTTGAGATAGCAAATCGTATCGGTTATCCAATTTTGGTTCGACCTTCTTATGTATTGGGTGGAAGAGCCATGGTAGTCGTAGAGAGTGCGGATCGTCTAGAAGAATTTTTTGCTGAAGCCATCAAAGTTTCACCCGATCATCCAGTCTTGATTGACAAATTCCTCAGCAATGCAGTTGAAATCGATGTTGATCTATTGGGGGATGGAGAAAAAGCAGAAGTAGCAGGGATCATGGAACACATTGAAAGGGCAGGAATTCATTCTGGAGATAGCGCGTGTTCGCTTCCCCCATTTGGGCTTGAGAAAGATATCTTGGAAGAACTCTGCAAACAGGCGAAATCTATGGCTCGGGAACTTAAAGTTTGCGGGCTCATGAATGTTCAATTCGCCGTTAAAGACAAAGACATTTACATAATTGAGGCGAATCCACGTGCTTCTAGAACTGTCCCATTTGTAAGCAAGGCAATTGGGGTTCCTCTTGCCAAGTATGCAACTAGATTGATGCTTGGAGAAAAGCTTTCTTCCGTTGGTTTTGAGTATCATGCTCCAACAGATTTTGCAGTCAAGGAAACCGTTTTCCCGTTCATGCGTTTTACGGGATCTGATACGACATTAGGTCCAGAAATGCAATCGACTGGTGAGGTAATGGGCAGGGGAACTAACTTTGAAGAGGCTTTTTTAAAAGCACAAATGGCTGTTTTTGAGGACAGCTTAATGAGACCCTATGTGTTTGTAGGGGTGATGGACGAAGACAAGCCTAAGATGGTAATAGCTGCTAAGATGCTAGAAGAACTGGGTTATGAGATCCTGTCAACTAGAGGAACCTTCCAAGTGTTGACGGATCAAGGTGTGCAGCGAATCAAAATAACATCTATGAATCCTAGCGAAGAGGGTAATATCATTGAATACATGCTGAAGAAAGAAGTCGCAATGCTTATCAATACGACTCGTCGCAGGAAGAGAGCTGTAGGTACACGCCACATTCGCCGACTTGTATTAGCGTACAACCTTCCCTATTTCACAACATCCGAAGCAGCAGTACAATTCACAAAATCGCTTCATCAATTACGATCTTTGAAAAATCTGAGCTATCAGCCCCTTCCATTCCTATGACAAAGTGTGCTTTGAGATTATTCTTGCGTTTCGCCTTCACTTAAGCCCATTCCCATTGAATTACAGGCTCTAAGTAGCCTAGCCTGCATGGGTGCGTAGGACTCATCTACGGTCATAGCGGCGTCAGCAGCGTCTTTACCTGCTTGTAGCAACTTTTTCAATCCTTCCTTGTCAAGCCTCATGATTTGGCGGTTGATGTAACCGTAGTAAGTGAGATTCGCAAACTCAGCTAGAGCAGGAAGATCCTGTTTTTTAGGCATGGATTGAGAGACAGTTTTCATGGATCTTCGATATGCAACGACTGCGGCATTGAAAGCTGGCGCAACAAAAGGCCGCGCCTGGTCGTCCCCAGCTTCCATGCGCATGATGTGGTAACGCACCATTTGCTGGTTGAGGCGCCCAATCATTACCCACGGATAGGGAATCTTATCTTCAATTTCCTTCATCTTTTCTGCGAGCATCAGCCCAGCACTATTCATCATGGGAAGTAGTTTAATCATGTCAATGGAATGCATGATTTTAGTAGTTACAATCCCCTGAACCTGTTCAACGTTGATATCTGAGCCCTCAGATCCGAACATGCCGCCGCCACCGCCCTTACCTAGTGCTAAGTCAAGTTCATATTTGCTAAGGGAAACCCCCATTTTGTTTTGGATTGTTGTGCTTGCTTCACTGATTTTTTCAATTAAACCTTCGCAAATCTTTATTTCCATCATCATTCCAGCTCGGTTTCCTACTCCCGTGTCTTCCATATCATCTTCGTTTACCTCGATTCCGCTGAGATTCACCCCCTTCAACACATTTGACTGAATAGCCATCATCTTTTCTTTATGAATCTGGAGGATTCTTTCAAGATAGAGCTTGAAAGCCCTGAGTAGCATCTGTACTGCGGGCCCTGTGACTTCACCCCAATAAAATGGTAGACAAGAGTGGACCAAAAGGGATCGTGCTACCTCTAGCTGCGGTCTGCCTTCCATTTGAAGAGCGCGCCCGACCAACTGCATTCTAATCGCTTGGTTTTTAGGATCTCCTGACAATTGAGAAACCAATTTGTTGATCTCCTTGTCTCCACGTAGAAAAGCAATTTCGAGGATGTCGGTTCCTGTTGCCGGGGTAACTTCTCTCGTTTTTCTACCAAGTCCTAACTTTGCAAAAAACCCTTTGCCCTCCATCGCGAGGACCTCTTTTGCAGTCTCTTCTAACTCCTGTTGCATTTTCAACAGGTTGACGTTAGGTGTATCTTTGTTCTCGCTAGGTTGTTTTGCCATAAACCCTTTGCTTGACAAAATTGATTCAATCTAATTTTTGATATAGCGGACTAATGTCTACTAGAGTTGTCTTAGTTAAGACTCTATAAACAAAATGAACTATTATTGCACAATTTAGGGAATTAAAAACCCCAAGAATTATCATTTGAAGACTGTATTGACTAGGTTTGATCCATCACGTAAATTCTTTATATTCTATTTGTCGTTACTTGCCAAGAATTCCCATGCCTTCAAAAGACTCTGCTAACAAACAACTCGGCCATACTATTGAATTTTTGAGTGATGTTCCCCAACGCCTAGTAGTAGAAATTTCTCGAAAACGCCTAGCTTTACGGGAAATTCTTAATTGGCAGAAGGAAACAGTATTGTCATTTCCAAAATTGATTGGAGAACCTGTGGAAATCTTCATAGACAACCAAATCATCGCTAAAGGAGAGGTTGTTGTGATCAATGATCATTATGGTGTTCGTATTTCAGAAATTACTCATCCTACTAACAAATCAAACCAGTCTCGAGTCTGAAAGACTTTTGTTAATTCATACAATTCACGAAATTTGTGTATTTCTTGAATTACTGCAAGAAATTAAAATCCCATCCAACGCTGATTGTTCAAACCAAGCCTATGCCATCTCCCAAGCTTTTGAAATCCAGCTTTATTCTAATCACCTTCCATATTTTGATTGGATTTCCGAATCTGCTGATTGCGCAGGGACCCTCAGCGCCAATTGTAGAGTCGATTGTTCTGTCTAAGAATTGCCCGATTCCCGATGGCCCAGATTTAGTCATCAAGTCACCAGAAATTGTCCTTAAGTCAGTTGATGATCCATATTGTCCCAAGATCAATGATATTCAGCTAGTACAGGTTACAGTCCATAATCCCGGTGATGAAGTTCGTAGTGTTGGCCTTGAGGTTTTGCTGACATTGGATGGCAATAGATTGGATCAGTCCCAACGGCAAATCTTTACAATTCCTCCATACGAAACCTCTCGAATGCTACATGATGTAGTTCTGGAAGCTCCAGGCCGCTATCGTGTGGCGGCAAGAATCTGGGACACAGAATTCGAGAAACCAATTGCTGAATCAGATCAGGGTGTCAACCGACAATTCTACATTGCTACCCCAGACGATTTGGCAGCTGCTCAGGAGCAGTTAGTAGTCATGGAAAGTAGTGGTAAAGCTCCACGGCCGTCACCACTTCAATTCGATCCACCTGATCTGCGCTGGGAGAGCGTCAACGTATTGCCTGAACACTTGCTGCGTGGTGAAACACTCAAGATGCGTCTGAACTTGCTGAACGTAGGTGGAGATGTCGTTCAAGATGTGCTTTGCAAGGTGGAGTACTACAACGAAAGACAACCACGCAGACGAACTACGATTGCAAATCCTATTGCCAACGTAATTGCCCCCGGAGAGACCGTAACCTTTGATCTGGAATACATACCCCCGACCGACCAATTACTTGGTGAATATAAAATTTCTGTGACTGTAGATCCAGACGACCAGCTGACGGAGTTGAAAGAAGATAACAACGCTATGGAGTCTGAAACTATCCGTCTTAGTGATATTAGGTTGCTTCTCCCTTCGGATAGTTTTGTTTTCGATGAAAACGGTTTGTTTCTGTTTCAGTGGGATAGTTTAGTATTTGCTGAATTCAAGATTCAGGTCGGGGTCGACGACAAATTCGAAGATCCACGCCTTTACTTCGACCTGCCGCAAGGAGATCGCTGGATAGCTGATAAAGAATTGGTGCCATTAACAGGTGAATTGCCAGGAATGGCAATGGGGCTTATGCAAACAAGTCAGAAGAACAAGCTCTTTTGGCGTGTCATTGGTCGTAATATTAGTGGTCAGCAGGCTATTTCAGACGTTCAAAGTTTCACAATCAAACCTACCTCGGACGCATCCTAGATTGAAAAGTCGGCCTACCTTGGCTGGTTCTAGTCAAATTATTTTCCTCCCAAAGACTTGCATTCCTTTTTCAAAGGCGTTACAAGCTTGTTTCTGCTTAGTTGGTCAGACAATAATCACTTTTCAGGGAGGGATCCATGTTGAGTGTCCGTCAAATGCTATCCGAAAAGGGCAGTGCAGTCGTCTCTATCACACCAGATACAAGTGTGTTTGATGCATTGAAGGTCATGAATGAGAAAAATATAGGTGCGGTTTTGGTGATGGAAGATGAAGAACTAGTTGGAATTTTTTCTGAGCGTGATTATGCGCGCAAGGTGATTTTGGCAGGGCGTTCTTCCAAAATCACAGAGGTTAAAGAACTGATGACGTGCAAGGTCTATTGTATAGATCCATCACGGACAATCCAGGATGTGATGGAACTCATGAACGAACATAGATTCCGTCATGTCCCAGTAATGGAAAGCAAAAAAGTTATCGGTGTACTGAGTTCAGGAGATGTGATGCGAGGTGTGGTTGCTGAACAGAAAAATACTATTGAAAGTCTAGAGAGCTATCTTTTAAGGCAATAGTTGAACCGATCACATACTTCGAGAAATATTCTCTGGGGGTATGTGGTACTCACTATTGTATAAAAAATAAGGAATTCCCCCCAGTAGATATACTGCCAATTGCATGATGATATACATATTGAAAATATCCGCTCCACCAGTTACCCCAACTAATTGATATAGCGATTCAAATGCAACATGGCCAATTCCAATTCCACCAGGTGCAAGTGGAATAGCAGTGGATATAAGTCCAATTGGCATAAGAAATAATTGAGTTCCCAGGCCTATTTCAGTAGCAGTTACCAAGAGGGCAATTTCCAAAAATAAGAACGCCACCAGGCAATGAATGAGAACTGCTATCAGCAATGTTGAAAGCAATATTGGCTTCTGATTTTGGTAGCTTTTGAAAGAGAGATAAATTTTAGTTGTAAACTTTTTAGCGGGGAGTCTTTCGAAAACTTCTAGGAAGGGGTCTTCACCATTATGAAATGGCCAGATGACCAAGCTGTAAAAGCAAGTTGTGGCGAAAAAGGATAAAGAGATCATCCAGATCAAACCATGCAGTCGTGGATTTTCGAGAAAGATAGATAAGTTTGCAATTAGGGAAAAAAAAGAGATAACAATCAGGCCGAATAAACCTACGAATCGATCGATCAGAACAGTCATGAAAGCATTGGTTCGACTTTCTTCAGCATTGGTCTTTATTATGTAATAGCCTTTTACAAAGTCACCGGTGACAGCTCCGGGGAGAGTGCTGTTGAAGAAGTTACCTATCCAAGTAAGAAGAAAAGTTCTGCGGGGAGAAATTTGAAGACCCAGCGCTCTTAGCAGTAGCCACCACCGTAAAGCTGCTAACGGGATCACTAACACAATAAGAACAAAAAGAATCAACATTAACAAATCGGGTGAATCTTTCAGTAAAAATAGTCGCTCTAAGTTTAGACGATCACTACTTATCAAGTAATGCAGAATTCCAATTACAAGAGCCAATTTCCCACTTATCAGAAGGAACTTTTTCATCAGTTGGTATTTGATAGAGTCAATTGATTCAGCCACTTGTCTCTATCTTCTTTCGGGAACCGAGCAAGCTCTTCAACTTTCTTGTGAAAATCCCCCCAATTGCGTTCTGCACGCCTAAACAACTCCTCAAAAGCAGATACAAAATTATTATAGCGCTTGACACCCAATAAATGTGAATTGTTCAAATCTTGAGCAAACCATCGACTGTAATTCAAGAACTGAAATTGGGTTTGGTTTTGTTGATAACGCTGTTTCAATCTTTCAAAAATCAATTGTTTCCGCAGTCTTTTCTTATCTTCGTCTAATGAAGTTGAATAGAGGTCGTTTAATTCTTTTATAGTTTCATCAATCCAACTTCGAAACAACAAACGGTCCTCATAGTTTAGCTGAATTTTTTCCATTTTATACCCCAGATTACTTGCTCTAAGGTACTGCAATGTACCTTCCTGTTCTACAAAGGTGGCGTAGGATTCATTGAAAGATGTATCACCAGCGACATAAACAACTTGATGGGCCATCTCGTGTATGAGGGTTGCGATAAGCTCCCCGTCAGAACGCTGAAGAAAAGTACTTAGTACTGGATCTGAAAAATAATCGGGTAACCAGCTCTGATTCAGATAACCCAATGTAGAATAAGCACTTGCGTAAGCCAGAGATACGTCAAAATCGCTCTTTCTCAACTCATTTGCCAACTGTTCAGCATCTGCAATATCGAAATATCCACGATAGCTTTGGCAGCCAATGATAACATAGCACCACTGTTTTGGGTTTAGGGAAAAGGGTGGCGCTGCAGAGACGAGGACACTTACATAGGAATTTGGTAACTCTACGTAACTTTTGTAGCCGTTGCCGGAGGGCAGATTTAATTCTTTGGAAGCGAAGTGGCGAACTTTAGAAAGAAGCTGAAATTTTTTTCTGAGCACCGGGTCAGTCGTATTATCTAATAGCAGATCCTGGATTTTCTGCTTACGCTGGAGCAGATCTATGTGGCCTTGTGTCGCTTGCCAATAATAGCTCGGATCACATCCAGCCAGTAGTGGGCAAAAAGCGAGTATTAGCAGGATTTTCATGTAAAGGGCAGGATTCAGATGTCGATTGCAGTCTCCTCTTCACTTAAAGGCATATAAAGAATGCGGTTGCAGTGAGGGCAGTTTCGATATAAATCCGGTTCGGTGAGAAACTCGTTTACAAATTGAGGTTGAAGTCGAATGTTACATCCCCCACAGGTTTTATCCAAAACTGGTGTAATTGGCCGATGTAGTCCGTTTTGCTGGCAACGTTTGTAGAATTGCTGAATTGGCCTTGGTGCACTTTCAAAAGATTTTTGGAAGTGATTTTCCAATTCTTGTATCGCCAGAATAGTTTGCTTTTGAGCTAGAACTGTTTGTTCTAGTGCTTTTTCAGCTTCCTCTTTCCCTTTTTCCAATTCAGCTTCCTGTTCAGTCAGCTTAGGATCTAAATCTTCTAATTTAATCGCAACTTCTAGCAAGTTTTCTTCTAAAATTGAGCGATGCTTGCGAGATAATTCTAGTTGTTTTTTGCTGGCTTCAAACTCTTTTTCATTCCGGATTCTTGGAACATGCTGTTCGAGTTTTTCGATTAGAATGCGTTGTTCTTCAAGTTCATTTTCCATTTGCTGCTGTTGGCTGATCAATGTTGTTTTCTCTGACTGAAGGTTTTGAAAAACCATTTTGATAGGAACGACTAACTCATGTACGTCAGCAATTTCTTTTTCGAAGCGTCTCAACTGTTGTTTAAGAGCGAGACCCTGCTGTTCGGTTTCAGCAATGGTGATGAGAGTAGAGCGAAGATGTTGAGACATCGTAGACTCCTTTGTAAGAGGCAATCTGGCTTCCTGCCTGAGTGCGGAAGGAGGCGGACGGGTAATGTTGCGTGTGAAGATCTCAAAAAAGAGAGAAAAGTTCAACACACGTAGTGCTGATTCTTCGAAAGCTTCAGAATTTTATTTTCTCTAAATAGTCACTTTTGAAATATTTGTTCAATTATATTTAAAAGTTAGCTTGTCAGCTTTGAGGCCGATTGTTACCTCCCCCCCGCTTTCTAGATTTCCAAATAGAACTTCATCAGCGAGAACTGTTTCGATTTGCTGCTGAATAACTCTCTTCATAGGACGCGCCCCAAAATGGGGATCATACCCCCTATCAGCTAGCCAGTTTCTTGCTTTATTGGTGACATTAATTGTTACTTTTTTTAGCTGCAGTTTAATCTCTAGCTGGATTATCAATTTGTCAACGATGAGTTGAACTACCTCTTTTGGCAACTGTGCGAAGGAGATAATAGCATCTAATCGATTTCTAAATTCTGGACTGAATGTGCGCTCCAAAGCTTGCTTTGATGGCGTAGTTGGGGATTGACTGCCAAATCCAATCACAGAGGAGGCCATTTCCTTTGCACCTACATTACACGTCATAATCAAAATTACATTTCTGAAATCCGCTTCTCGGCCATTGTTATCTGTCAGTGTCGCGTGATCCATTACCTGAAGTAAAATATTGAAGATGTCAGGGTGTGCTTTTTCGATCTCGTCAAGCAGTAACACAGTGTGGGGATGCTTGCGAATAGCATCCGTAAGTAGCCCTCCTTGATCATAGCCGACATATCCTGGAGGTGCACCGATCAATCGTGAAACAGTATGCTTCTCCATGTATTCGCTCATGTCGAAGCGTTGGAAATGAATTCCTGTAATTTGTGCCAATTGTTTGGCCAATTCAGTTTTTCCAACTCCTGTAGGACCAGTGAATAAGAATGAACCAATTGGCTGATCACTTTGTCGCAATCCAGCTCGAGAGCGTTTGATAGCTTGAACTAATGCATGAATAGCGTTGTCCTGGCCAAAGACCTGAAGCTGGAGCTCTTTTTCAAGATCTTTGAGTTTTTCCTTGTCAGAACTATTCATCCGCTCTATCGGAATCCGTGCGATACTGGCGATCACTTTTTCAATGTCTTGGGAATTAACAGTTTTGCGGCCCGCTCCTCTCAGCCTAATAGCCGCACCAGTTTCGTCAATAACATCGATAGCCTTGTCGGGTAGGTAGCGGTCATTAATGTATTTTGCAGACAGTTCAGCAGCTGTCCTCAGTGAAGAAACGGTATAGCGGAGTTCGTGATGTTCCTCGTAACGATTTTTCAGTCCCTTTAGAATCAAGAAGGTCTCTTCAATTGAGGGCTCGTCGATGTCAATCTTCTGAAAGCGTCTGGATAGGGCTCGGTCTTTTTCGAAAAGTTTTTTGTATTCATCATAGGTCGTAGACCCTATACATCGGATTTCACCCTTTGCTAGTGCTGGCTTGAGCAAGTTCGAGACATCCATTGATCCACCACTAGTTGCACCTGCTCCGATGATCGTGTGAATCTCATCAATAAATAGGATAGATTTCGGCTTCTGCTGCAATGATTTAAGCACTGCTTTGATGCGTTGCTCAAAGTCTCCACGAAATTTTGTGCCAGCTAAAAGCGCCCCGATATCAAGAGCGTAAATCTCAGAGCCCTCCAGTAATTCAGGAACCTCTTGACGGAATATGCGTAAGGCAAGACCCTCCGCAATGGCGGTTTTACCTACCCCAGGGTCACCTACGTAAATCGGATTATTTTTCCGACGCCGGCAGAGAATTTGGATTGTTCTGTCTAATTCAGCATCGCGTCCAATTAAGGGGTCAATGCGATCTTCTTCGGCGAGCTTTGTGAGGTTTGTGGTGTAGTGTTTGAGCGCATCTTGGTCTCCACGTCCTTGCGAGTTTTCCTCTTCGTCTGCGCTATCAAAGTTATGGTTCTCCTCTTCATCTTCAACAGCAACCTTAGCAATCCCATGTGAAATGTAATTTAGCAGATCGAGTCTCGTAATGCCCTCTTTCTGAAGGAAATAGGACGCATAAGATTGGGATTCTCGATGAATTGCCACAAGGATGTCTCCAACGTCAGCAGATGCCTTCCCAGAACTATTAACGTGCATTATGGCTAAGTGGAGAACACGTTGCACCGCCCGAGTTTGTTGAGGATTGGATCCCTCTTCCCGTATGGTTTCTTGCTGATCAAAGAACTCTTCCAAGTCCTCTTTGATTCGATCAACGTTGCCACCACAACTACGAATAATTCTTACCCCACTGTCATTGTGCAATAGGGCATAAAGAATGTGCTCAACACAAAGGTACTCATGGCGTCGATCCTTGGCTTCACTTTGTGCGGCCATTAAGCACATTTCTAAATCTCTCGTGAACATATGGGATTCCTGTCAGATCAAACTTCTTCCATACTTGCTTTGAGAGGAAACTCGTTTTGACGAGCCATCTCATGAACAGCTTCAACTTTGGTTTCTGCGACCTCATGGGAGTAGACGCCGCAGATACCGACACCAGTCTTGTGTACCTGTAACATAATCTGAATCGCTTCGTCAGCAGTTTTGTTGAAGACCGACTCTAAAACACTTACCACAAAATCCATTGTAGTGTAGTCATCGTTGTGTAGTAAGACTTTGTAATGGACCGGTGGCTTGAGTTTTTGTTTCGTCAGCGTGACGAAGTCTTCCTGGGAATTAAACTGACTCATTCTAAGTTTACCGGGTAATTTCCTTTGTCATAATCCCAGAAATACGAAGGTAAAATTCTAAAAAATTTAAAAAATACTTTTTCAGAGATAGGGCGCAACCGTTCAGGTTCCGGTAGACCACATTTCTAAACCATCACGAACTTCTGTGCGCTGTTGACCAGGTTCTTGAATATGGACTCTGCTATCTGGTGGTACACTACGAGTTAGCCACACATTACCACCAATGATCGAACGGGCCCCCACTACGGTATTGCCTCCTAGAATTGTGGCGCCAGCATAGATAATTGTTTCCCGCTCAATGGTTGGATGTCGCTTGATATGTGGTTCATTCTTATGCTGTATTGGACTGAAGGCACCAAGTGTCACACCTTGGTAAATACGCACTTGGTCATGAATCACAGCGGTGCCACCGATAACGATACCAGTGCCGTGATCAATCATCACACCACGTCCAATCCGAGCACCTGGATTGATATCGATTCCGGTCAATGAGTGAACATGCTCACTGAGAATTCGCGGCATGAGAGGGATTTCATAGTTGTGGAGGAAGTGGGCAATTCGGTAAATGCTAAGAGAGTGAATTCCAGGGTAGGCCAGAACAATTTCTTTACGATCATTGGCGGCTGGATCACCTGCGAAGGTAGCTTCGACATCTTCGGCCAACACTTCTCTAATCTCTGGAAGTGTCTCGAGCAGATTGAGAGAAATTTCTTCAGCTCTTTCACTGCAGTCCCCTGCTGGTGGACGGGGTAACCCTTCCTGTCTCCTTTGCCAGCATATCACTTGCTCCAGATAGTCACGTAATCTATAGAAAACCGAGGCACTTTTTTGACCTAACCAATAGGGTTGGCTGATCGCGTCAAGCTGTTCCTGTCTGAACAAACCTGGGAACAACAGGACCTGTAGATCATTGGCCAACTGAATGATACTCTCGCGAGCTGGGAGACCAGAACAGCCGATGCTCTGAATTTCTGGATGACTATGATAAGAGTCTAGTAGGGCGTCAACTGCCTTACGAAGTCGTAACTCTGTTTGCATATCTAACTGAGAAGAATCGTGACTGGTTTTCAGGACGATTTTGCTAATTTCAAACCTATTGGTAGTTCATCACCAAACAACCAGTTCTGCAAGTTGCTTTCTAGAATCCCCATAGTATCGTTCCTCGCTTCTTCGGTAAGTAATCGAACCAAGCTACCATCTTCATCATATGATTCTACGAAAGCAACCAGCTCTTTTCGTAGATCTAGCGAAATATCTCTGTGTCGATCTCCTGTAAACTGCCCAAGCTTAGTAATAACCAAAGGTAACTCCTGAATTTGCCTTTGATGATGGATTTTCAGCAGACTTTGAATCCAAGATTCAACTCCTTTCGGAGGCATGACATACAAAGAACCAGCATGCACTAATTCACGTGATCCAAAACGGGCTAGACAGAGTCCCTCAATGCCTGTACTTTGCCCTCTTTCCAAGCGATCTAGTAACTGTTGACCATAAATTCTCTTCTTCTCTTGGGGTACTGATTCCAAGTTGCTAAGTAATAACCATAACTCATTGAGTGCGCTTGGGGAAATAGATGCCGGTCTTTTCCCTTTTGAAAGTTTTGAAGACCTTGGCTTGCGATTTCCTTCTGCCAATCTCTCTTCAAGTGATTTGTAGATGGCTTCTTGAGTTTGTGGAGCTAGCCCAGCAGCTACACGACGGCAAAAAATCCACCATTCAACTTCTACGTTTCTTTCTTTCCGAAATTGTGGTCCCTGAGCAATCCACTCTGTCAGCTGCTTGATACGAAGTTCATCTTGTGGAAATCCAAATCCTGGACGCAGGCAGAATCCACAGATTTTTAGCCAATTCATTTCATGGTTTACAGAGCGAACTCTAGTGCTCATTCCACTGAGTAATTGATCAGCAATTATTCGCAAAAGTGGGAGTGGCCAACCTGATCTGGGACCTAGTAACTCTTCCAGTTTTTTGTTTAGGCTCAAGGGCAGATTCTCTTGACGACTTCTCTTACCAAACCAGCTTTGTATAGTCTTTTGAACATCATCCCAATTGCCAGGAGGTTCCCACTGATTACTCATTGCAATGTTCTGGTCTGGGTGGCTTACCCTCGGTACAGATCCTCGTATATGAAATTCAAGGCTCCATTCCTCTTTTAATTTGTGGTTAACGCATACTAGGCTAAGGATTCCTATCTCATTCAACTTTGCTCGGAGTTGAATTCCCAAGGTGGTTGCTTTTTTGGGAAGTCGATTGCGGTCTATTCCCAAAAACGTCTGAATAGGGGGAAGTTCAGTAAAATCACGTTCCAATTCTTCTTGTTCAAGCTGAATTATATCACCCAAGTGGTCCTGCGTTCGAATACTGGACGCCATCATTGCAAATTGAACAGGTTGATTTATGGCAATTTCAAGGGTGTGTTCCTTTACTTCCTGATATTCCTCAACAGAAGCTTGTTGTGGCAAGATGCACAACCAGGCTAGATTTTGTGAATCAGATTCCATTCCATCAACCAGCAGTGAGATATAGTAGCTTCGTGCGCTTCCTCCTTTGATTTGCAGTCCCTTCCCCTCACGAACAAGATGGTAATAAGTTGCCCCCTTGGCGACAGCCAACTGCTTTTGCTCTTGAGGTAGTACTCTAATAATTGCGTCAGTTCCGATCACTTGAGATCTCCAATTTTCCAGGAGATGCTGAATTTTTTCCTGAAGCACAGAAGGCTCAAGTGTCCCGCCGTTGAAAAGAACATGAGTAGGAAATCCATCTGGTTCAATTTTGGAGCAGTGATTTCTTAAAAATCGCAGGAGATGTCGAACGATTGCGGAGTCACTTGCGTAGGGGAGCCCGAGGGTTCGCATTCCCTGAATTTTCTTGGCCGGTAAATCAGCATCCCATTCTAGTTCGGGAAAAAAACCATCCATGATGATTTGTTCAAATTCTTTTTGGGAAAGAATATAGTTTTTTGTTTTTCCAATCAGTCGGCTCCCTTGCTCAGCAATGGTTATCGGAAACTGATCCTGTTCAGTTGCCCAGAGGATTTCCTTTGCTCGTCTGCACTGTGCTGTTAGTGCCTCCCAAAGACGGGGAGTTAGCTTTCTTTGTTGTCCCGTCAGCTGTAGCTCAACATGTGCTGCTAAGGCTAAATCCAAATTATCCCCGCCCAGTAAGATGTGGTCACTGACAGCCAGACGTTTCATCTCAGGATTTCCTTTGGGATCATCTGGTATTTTTACTTTGACGAGACTGAAGTCGCTTGTTCCGCCACCTATATCCACAACTAAGACAATATTTTCGGATTTTGTGAAATAATTTGATAATGTTTCTGGGTAAACACTGTTCTCTATATTTTCAGCAATCCATGAGTAAAAAGCCGCCTGTGGTTCTTCTAGCAGGGTAATGTTTTTGAGTCCTGCCATTCTCACGGAACGCAGGGTGAACTCTCGGGCTACTTCGTCAAAAGATGCGGGAACCGTAAGTACAATGTCTTGTTCTTCTAGCCGCAGTTCAGGCCTGTCTTTGGCAATTTTGTGATTCCACGAATCTCTAATATGCTGAAGAAATAGTGAACTCGCAGCTAGGGCGGAATATTGTCTGAGATCTTGGTGGTCACTCTGAGGAAGAATCTCTGCTTCTGGATTTAAATTGTGGTAACATAACCAAGATTTTGCAGAATAGATATTACGCCCAGGGCGGAGGGCCTGCTGTTGCCGAGCCCATTCTCCAATAGCTAAATTAGGTTTGGGATCATCAGACCAAGGCAACTGAAATCGGCCAGAAAGTCTTTCTTCTTTGGTCAACAGAAACGCATGAGAAGGTAAGGTCTTCTGATCATACCACTCACCACTGCCGACCCACTGTGGAATCTCAAAATAATGTAGCTGATGCGTTAGATCTTCCTGGTCTAAATAGCAAAGAGCACTGTTGCTAGTACCAAGATCGATCCCGACTCTAAATCTCGATATGGGCAATTTCATGATAGTTTCTTCAAAAGAGGCTAGATCTCATAATATGTTGAGATGCTTGAATGGTTATGCCGACTCTGGCAATTTGTTTGAACTTTTGGGGCAATCATGGAATAAAATTGATCCTTTTCAAGTAACCAAAGCTTAAATTTCAAATCAACATGAAAAAACTTATAGCTATCTTGCTGCTTTTTGTATTTTTGGGAGGAAATACTGGAGTGGCTGAGGAAGACAAGCTCAATCAGGCTGTTGTTCGCGGGATCGTAGAGCGATTTACGTCGTTACACTATGCACAGGAGCCTTTAGATGATGAACTGTCCAAAAAGATTTTCCAGATCTACATAGATTCCTTGGATTCCGGACATTATTACTTCTTGGAGTCTGATGTGAAGGAGTTTCGTGCCACTGAGACGAGCCTTGATGATATGCTCCGTCGTGGTGATGTCAATTGGGCAATGGATGTATTTACACGCTTCCTAACCAGGCTCAGCCAACGCAAATTGATGCTTGAATCTCTTATGGAAGACGAGTTTGACTTCAACAAAGATGGCCAATGGCGGATTGATCGGGAGGATGAACCTTATCCTAAAAGCGAAGACGAAGCCAAAGAGATTTGGAGGCTGAAAACAAAGTTTGACCTATTGACTCTCAAGTTAGCAGGTAATACGGATCAAGAGGCGAAAGAGCGCTTACTAAAGCGCATTCGCTCAGTCTGGAAGGATTACTCTCAGTACACTGACGATGATGTGATAGCGCTTTATCTGAATGCTCTGACTCGAGCCTATGACCCTCATTCCACTTATATGGCTGCTGAAGATCTAAGGAATTTTGATATCTCAATCAAACTCTCTTTGGACGGTATCGGGGCAGTGTTGCGCTGGGAAGATGGCTACACTGTTGTGAATTCTATCATTCCTGGTGGCGCAGCTGCTCGGCATGGGAAATTGGCTGTTGATGATCGAATCATTGCTGTTGCACAAGGTGCAGAGCCGTTTGAAAGTGTCATTGATATGCGCTTGAACGACGTCGTTGAACTGATTCGTGGACAGCGTGGAACTACAGTTCGTCTTCAGGTTATGCGCAAGAATGAAAACGGGTTTGACAGCCTCAACTTTGCGATTGTTCGCGATAAAATTGTTTTGAAGGATGGTGAGGCTAAAGCAGAAATTTTTGAACCGACTGCATCTACGGAAGAAAGTCCGTCGGCCTACAGAATAGGTGTTATTGAACTACCTTCGTTCTATGTCGATTTTAATGACCGTCGACAGAATCCGAATAACTACAAGAGTTCATCCCGAGATGTTCGAGCTCATCTGGAGCAATTTAGGCGTGACGGTGTTGACGGGGTGATTTTAGATCTCAGAAATAATGGTGGTGGTGGGCTTGACGAAGCCATCACGATGGCCGGATTATTTGTTGGACGTAAGCCCATAGTAATTGTTCGTCAAGCCAGTGGTGCGCGTATTACAGTTCATCGTAGTCGCGAAGAGGCTATTTATGAAGGGCCCTTATTGGTCATGTTAAATCGCTTCAGTGCGTCTGCTTCCGAAATACTAGCAGGCGCAATGCATGACTACCAACGAGCTATTCTAGTGGGTGACCGTACAACATTTGGCAAGGGTACTGTACAAAACATTGTGCAACTTCCTCAGGGATATGGAGCTCTGAAAGTAACCATTGCACAATTTTACAGGGTCTCTGGTTGGTCAACCCAAAATCGTGGTGTGGAAACAGACATGATCTTGCCTTCCATTAATAATGCTCGTGATCTTGGGGAATCCACTTTAGACAATGCTCTGCCCTGGAAAGCGATCTCACCGATCTCTTACACACCAGTCGGTAGCATTCGACGTTACATTAGTGAGTTGCAGCAGTATTCACATGAGCGACTGTCCAAGGATACGGAGTTTAGAGAAATTGAAGAGAATGTTCAGGAATTTTTGACCAATGTGAAACCGCTAGAGTACACTAGTATTTTGAAAATGCAGGAAGACGCAGCAAAACGAAAAGAGGAGAGGGACGAAGAGATGGCCAGTGCTCGCAAGATAATGGAGAGTACCACACAAAAAGATTCAGAGGAAGAGACTGCTTCAAATGAAGAAACAAAGATTCGTACGGATGCCTATCTTTTAGAAAGCATGGCAATCATAGAAGACTATATTCGCTTGCAGCAACGTGTCGAGGTGCAGAACCAATGAGTGAAACAGAATTTCCTCCTTTTGACACTCTGCCAGTTCTGATTGATGCGGACTTGATCCGAAAGCGCGTGGAAGAATTGGGGCGGAAAATCAGCGAGGACTACAAGAATCAGCCCTTGGTACTGCTTGTCGTTCTGAAAGGCTCGTTTCTTTTCTGTGCAGATCTGGCAAGACAACTTTCAATTCCTTGCCGCATAGAATTTGTTCGCGCCTCAAGCTACAAGGATTCGAAGGTCAGTTCTGGACAATTGCAACTGTCTGAATTGCCAGATCTACAACATGCAAATGTTTTAGTCATTGAAGATATACTCGACAGTGGATTGACTCTACAGAAAATTCTTGAGCACCTATGGTTGCAAAATTTGGCTTCCTTAGAAGTTTGTACGCTTCTATCTAAGCAAATCCCTAGGGATATTAAGATTGAGCCTAGGTACGTTGGGTTTGAGATTCCTAATCGATTTGTTGTTGGTTACGGTTTGGATTACGCAGAGCGCTACAGAGAAGTGCCTGATATCCGCTGTTTAGACTGATATTAACCCCCCAAAAAAGTCATCTGTATGAGTGTCAAAATTCGACCAAATTGGAACTTTGAATCTCAAGATGAAGCAAATCAACTTTTGCTGCAACTCACCCTTGAAAACCGAGCTTACCTTGAAGCAATATTGCAAAATTTGGCTTTTCTGACAGCAAAATCAACTGATGCTGATGTGGAAGAGTTGATGATGACGCTATGGCAGCAAGTTAAAGATACTGGCAGTCAGAAGTTTAAAGAACTGCAGCAAGATTACCATACAAACAAAGCTCCTAATCACGAAGATGAAGAAGGCTAAGATCTGGATCTTCTCACTTCTGCTGACAAATTCATCTCTTTTGGCTATCGACGAACAACCTCTCAAAGCAACACCCTTAGACCTGTCCCAAACGTCTAAGGGTGTTGCTGAAATTGTAGGAGAGTTTATGCAAGATACTTGGGATGATAGCGAGCCACTTAGGGAGGCAATTGGTGAAAAATCTAGCGAGCTTTGGGATGATAGTGCGCCGTTACGAGAGGATTTAGAAGAAAAAATTAAAGACGGCTGGAACATTGCTGAGGAATGGTCGATTCAAAAATATGATGAACTGAAACAGTCCAATGAAAATTCTGACAACTCCAGTTCTTGGTGGAATTCTTCTGATTCTGTCAAGAAAAGTGAGGACGATTCAGCAACCAGAAGTTTACTCAAAGAACTATGAGAGAAGACGAAATCCGGTTCAAAACAACTAGGTGAGAAAATCCAAGAAAACACTGAGAGTCTCCTATGAACAGAATTCTTCTTGGGTTTGGTGGTTCTTAATGATCCCAGTTTTTGTTAATAGACAACAAGTTTCTCTGCAGACAAATGGGGAGTGGCAAAGTTCTGTGGAGGCTAAACAAGCGGCACAAACCGAACTGTCTTTTAGAATAGCTAATAATGTTCAGAGCCGAATTAATTCCTACCAATAACTGCGCAAATAACTGCGCAAAAAAAACTCCACCCAGACTGTAAGTTATCGACTGCGTGGCACTTCAGACTTTCTTCTCCTTGGTAGAAAGATCGAGATTATTGCAAAAAATGGAACCTACTTCGCTACAGCACACCTTGATGCTGTTACCGCTCTGCCACTCTACAAAATCAGAATTGACGAACTGGTAAAAGAATTAGATGAATCTCGGGAGATTCGAGAAATGAGCAATCCAATTCGAGTGATTCAAAGCTTGAAAGCCGCTCTCCCTGTTTTTGATAAACGTTAGTTGTTGCTACGTATTACAAACCATCTTGGAGCAAACCTGCTAGAGTATATAATAACTGCTACATCGATTAATGATAGAATAGAAGAACTTCAACAAAATCTACAGACTACAGTAGTGGCCGTTGAGATATTAGCTGATCAATGGATAACACTTGAAAAGGTCTATGTTTATCCCCCATCACTTAGTGGATCAGAGGGAATCACACAGTTCGCTGCAGTCATTCGAAGTCGGCTTGCCAGTCAACTCAAGGAAGTGAGTCGCCCGGTCCAGTCAAAATTTCTTCTCCGTGGCGAATACCTTGTTGCAGGTCGAGAGACCCAAACTATCGGTTGCAGAATTGGAAAGGTGAAACCATTGAGAATAGTAGTATTCATTTAGTTCCTGCCGCCTTTAGTGGACTTCAAGTTGTAAATCTTCAAAAGACTAATTCAGAGATAGCTTCAACGACCGCTGTTGATTCGGATTTCTAGCATGCATCCGCTTTGACAGACAAGTCATCCAAGCCAGAAACCAACTCCTCGGAATTGTCTTGGATAGATTCTATGATCAGAATGGAATATCACTTCCTGATTAAGGGGGAATGTGAGATGAGTGATATCATCGGAGACAGAGAGCTTGGTAAAAATGAGTTCTAAATGGTGGCTCAATCTAAATAAGTTTAACAATACTTGAGTATCACAGCAAGCTTGGCAACAAGTCATGGGGAAACATCCAACCAAAATATTTCGTCAGAACACCCTGTTGAAGTGGCTCTCTCAGAGATCAACCAGTTCCTAAAAAAAGATTGAACGAAAAAAGTGTGGGTGAAGAATTTCGCTTGATTACAGAAGCGGAGTGGAAAGAAGCCGGCCGTAAAGGAGGGAAAAAAATTCGCGTTGGTAATGGTAAAGATGAAATTTCCGACGTGCTAACCCAAGTTGGGGGAAGCTATTCGCCAAATAGGTTAGGTTTGATTGATTTCAGTGGAAATGTGGCAGATTGGACTGAAGATAAATATCAAAAAAGTTGCCAGGGTCTCCCAGAACTTTATCCACTTTTCCAGAATGGAAGAAGTAATGCGGTGAGAGGAGGTAATATTGTCAATCTACTTCCAGATACTGAGCCGCAGCACATCCTTTGTAGTGGTCGCGGTCAATCTCGTAGCATCCTTGATCAATTCGATCTGTGACTTGTTAGAGAACATTACTGTCTGTCAATATTTGTTTGAGAAAAATGGTATTTCAATTTCACAGATATATGCGTACTCCGCATTCAGAAATCTATGGAATCTTTGTTAGTGACCGAGTTGATAAAGGTCCAGTAGGTAGGGTAGATATTCATTACTCACTTTACGGTTTGGTAAATGGACTAGTGGTGATGGAGCAAGATTTGTCTGGAACTGAGACAGAAGAACTTATTGCAAAAATCAATGATGAACTTGTGGAAATGACTAAAATTGATGACAGAAATTTTGAATTAACAGTAGCCTTTGCCACCAAGGTTTTAACTTTTGGCAAGGAAGAGCTTGACGAGGAGTAATCAAAAGATATGGAATTTTCTTATAGAGTCTTGAAAGCTTAACAGAACGGTTTGACTGTCAGCACATCCAAACATGGGCCGGATGTAAGTTACATCTTGGATGTGGGTTTTGGAAAAATTAATATTTCACTGATTGGTAAGCGTAAATAATCCCGCTGAACATAGCGGAAAAGTGGTCTCTTTTCTCAAAACCTCTATAATTTCTTGTTTCAATTTGTAACTAAGTCTCTTTATGTAGTACCTCAAAATGAGCATCCTTGTAAGCGGCCAAGGCTTGACCAAGTCATATGGATTATTGCCTCTTTTTAAGGGGCTGAGCTTGGGTTTTAACACAAATGAAAAAGTTGGGTTAATTGGTCCAAATGGTTCGGGTAAGTCCACACTTTTGAAGATTCTTGCAGGTTTAGAAGAACCAGATGATGGAGTTCTCTCTAGAAACCGACAATGCGAGATTACCTACCTTGCCCAAACGGAATCTTTCTTGGACTCAGCTACGGTTCAAGAATGTTTGGAAGAGCACATTCCTCAGCATGTCAGTGTCTCGGAACGATCTTTTGTAGTGCAAGAAATTTTAAGAACACTTGGTATAGTTGACTCGTATATCACTGTTCGTGAGCTTTCTGGAGGATGGCGAAAGCGGGTTGCCCTTGGACAAGTACTAATCCAGCAGCCAGATATGTTGCTGTTGGATGAACCGACAAATCATCTGGATTTGGAGGGAGTCGTTTGGCTCGAAGATCTGCTTCGGCAGGCAACCTTCTCATTCGTTTTGGTTAGTCATGACAGAGAATTTCTGCAGCAGACGACGAACCAAACGATTGAACTGAATAAGAGCTATCCCGCAGGCTTTCTCAGGATTGATGGTCCATACGAAGTATTTCAGGAGAGAAAAGAGGAATTTATCCGGAACCAAAAAACTCAGCAAGACACACTTGCCAATAAAATGCGCCGCGAGGATGAGTGGTTAAAAAGAGGGCCGAAAGCTAGAACTACCAAAGCACGTTATCGTGTTGAAAATGCAGAAGTGTTACGAAAAGAGTTGGACCAACTAAGGATGTTCAACTCTCAAAACCGTCAGGCAGGAGTCAAATTTGATGCCTCCAATCGGAAAACTCGGAAATTGATAGAGTTGCTTGATGTCACTTTTGGGCATCCATCCAAGCCACTCTTTTCCAAATTGAGTCTGACACTCCGAGCAGGTGCCTGTCTGGGTGTACTTGGTCAAAATGGTAGTGGGAAAAGTAGTCTCATGAAGTTGATGAAGAAAGAACTTCAACCTGATCAGGGTGAAATTCACTGGGCTGAAAATCTCAAAGTGGTACACTTTGATCAACAACGGGAGAAATTATCATTAAGTCAGACCCTGAAACAGGCTTTATCACCTGCTGGGGATACAGTCATCTATCAAAATCGTCCTATTCATGTGGTAGCCTGGGCAAGTAGATTCCTCTTTCAGAAGGAAAAGCTGACTCTTCCCCTCAGTCAACTTTCAGGTGGTGAGCGTGCCCGGGTTTTGATTGCTAATCTGATGCTGCAATCGGCAGATGTCCTCCTACTTGACGAACCAACAAATGACTTAGACATCTCTACTTTAGAAGTGTTGGAAGAGAGTCTATTGAATTTTTCTGGATCAATTTTGTTGATTACTCATGACAGATATTTGATGGATCGACTCAGTGACTACTTAATTTGCCTGCAGGGTGATGGAAACGTTGATTTTTTTGCGGATTACGAACAGTGGCAGCTGCATCAAAGGAAGAGCTGCACAGGAACTGAATCCAAAAAAAACCATCAACAAGTTGATAAGAAGATTAGTAATAAAGACAGAAAAGAATGGCAAAGAATTGAAGGAAAGATCCAAAAAGCAGAGAGTGAAGTGGTCAAGATTGAAGTCCGATTACACGCTCCTGAGAACGTAAACAATCTTGAAGAGCTGCAGAAACTGTCCGAGCAGTTAGTCGCAGCAGAAGGCAGAGTTCAGGAACTTTATAATCGATGGGCTGACCTTGATGAATTATTTTCTTAGAGATTTATTAAAATTTAGAAATGCTTGAATTGCTTATATTACCCCATGGGTAGATTGTCCTAATCCTGAAGCAAAATCCCCGGTATGAAGGTTTCTCAGTACAATTTCTGGAAGTGTAATTTCAAATAGTGGCTTACCAATGCTCAAGATGATTGGAATGCGTGTTAAGGTAAGCTGATTTAACATACCGCACTTTAGAAATGATCTGACTGCTTCTCCCTCGTCCAAGTAAATATGCTGCCATCCTAATCCCTTCCAATAATTTAAAAGCTCGGGTGGAGTCAGTTTTGGTGAGAGTTCAGCCGACCCAGATACAGTAACTGGAAGAGATGTCATAGGGCGATTCAGTACCTGAACAGGTTTCCCTGCATAGGCCAATTTGAAAGCTGGAAACTTTCTCAAAGCTCTTTCGGATTATGGCCAAGCAATCCATCCGCTTGAAAAATTCTCCAAAGCCATAATCCTCATTAGGGTCATCGGAATTGAATTATTCTGGCAAATTGATCTCTCCATTATTTCGAGCGATGAAACCGTCTCGGCTGAGTGCCAAGAAGATGAAGATCTCCACCTCTGATCTTTTTGAATGTCTATTGAGGCAGCTATGTTGTTTGAACTAGAAACCCAGCTACAAGATGTGATGTTGCGAGATCAATTTCGATTTCGTCGGAAGTTTGAGCAATTGAAGAGAGCAGAAAGTCTGCAAAGACTCAATCAGGATGAGATTCTGAAACTTGCGATCTGGATTGAACGATCAAGTGCGCTTCGTGGTAAAAGAGCGAGTCTTCATAAAATTCCTGAATATAACTCTAGCCTTCCAATTCTTGATCACCGAGAGGAGATCATTAGTGCAATTCAAAGGCATCCTGTTTTGATTGTAGCTGGTGAGACGGGATCAGGTAAAACTACCCAATTGCCTAAGATGTGCCTGGAAGCAGGCTATGGCATAGCTGGAAAGATTGGCTGTACTCAACCTCGTAGAGTAGCTGCAATCTCCATTGCCCAGCAAATTGCTCGAGAACTGAAGTGTAACCTTGGTGAGGAAGTTGGTTACAAAATCCGCTTCTCAGATAAAACTAGTGCAAACACACTAATTCAACTTTTGACAGATGGTACATTACTGGCTGAAACTCAGTCTGATCAGTTTTTGGAGAACTATGAAGTATTGATCATCGATGAAGCGCATGAGCGCTCTCTCAATATTGATTTCTTACTTGGTTACATACGGAAGTTACAGCCGAAACGTAGCAATCTAAAGCTCATTATAACATCTGCCAGTATTGATACTGGCAGATTTGCAGAGGCGTTCTCAGGAGCACCAATTGTCGAAGTATCAGGCAGAAGTTATCCAGTTGAAATAGATTATCGCCCGATTGATCCCGAAGTTGAGAATCAAGGTGATTATACTGTTGAAGATGCCATGGTAGATACGATCAGGGAATTGTTAGAAACGACATATGATGGGGATGTTTTAGCTTTTCTAGCAGGAGAAGGAGAGATTCGTGAGGTTTGTCAAAGGGTTGGACAGGACAATTCCAAGGTTATGATTCTTCCACTTTATGGACGCTTGACCCAAGCAGAACAACATCGGATTTTTCAGAACTCCAGCCAACGCAAAGTGATTGTCTCAACAAATCTTGCGGAAACATCACTAACGATTCCTGGAATTCGTTATGTGATTGATTCTGGGTTGGCACGTATTAGCCGATATAGTCCAAAAAATCGGGTTCAGCGTCTTCCAGTAGAGACGATTTCCCAGAGTTCTGCTCTTCAGCGAGCTGGACGAGCAGGTAGAGTCGCTCCTGGGGTATGTATTCGGCTCTATTCAGAAGAATCTTTACAGAACCGGAGAGAATATGTGGAGCCAGAAATTTTACGTTCCAACCTTGCTGGTGTAATTTTGCAAATGCTCTATTTGCGACTAGGGAATATCCGCGAATTCCCTTTCATTGATCCACCAGGCAGTCATGCAATTCGGGAGGGTGAAAAACTACTTCGTGAATTAGGTGCTGTCACTGACAACATGCAGCTTACACCACTGGGTAGAGAGATGGCTACTCTTCCTATTGAACCTCAAACAGCTCGAATGTTACTGCAGGCACATCAAGAGGCAGTTCTGAGTGAAATGCTGGTGATTGCTGCTGGGTTGTCAATTCAGGATCCAAGAGAGTTTCCAACTGATGAAAAAGAAAAAGCTCGTCAGATGCACAGCAGTTTTGTGAGCAGAGAGTCGGACTACATAACTCTGTTAAGCATCTGGCGGGCTTATCGGGCACAGTGGAATGAACTGAAGACCGAAAACAAGATGCGGAAGTTTTGTCGACAGCACTTTCTTTCATTTGTGCGAATGCGGGAGTGGAGAGATATCCATCACCAACTCAGTTCTATTTTGAAGGATTCTGGAAAGTATTCTCTAACGTCTCTTCAAACCTTGCCAGTTGTTGAAGCACGACCCGAAGATTCTGACGGGAGAGAAGAACCGAAATTTAGATTAAATCGTCCAGCTAAAGAAGAAACGAAGTCTAGGTCAATTTTTGAGGTTGGAATAGACTATGATGCCATCCATCGAGCTCTACTTTCTGGTTACCTCAACTGCATTGCTAGGCGAAAAGACAAACAGCAGTACACATCCATTGGAGGTAAGGAACTTTGGATTTTTCCTGGTTCTGGAGTTTATCGACGTTCTGGAAAATGGATTTTAGCTGGCGAACAAGTGGAGACCTCACGTCTCTACTCAAGAAAGGTCGCCAATATCAAGGTTGATTGGTTAGAGCAAATAGGGGGTAAGCTTTGTAAGCGGCATTACTCAGAGGCGCATTTTGATCCTGAAACAGGGATTGTTCAGGCTTGGGAAAGAGTAATTTTGTACGGTTTAACAATCGTTGAAAAACGTAGAGTAAGTTACGGTCGAGTCAATCCAGCTGAAGCTACAGCAATCTTCGTAAGGGAAGCGTTAATTGATGGTGGGTTGCGTCAATACTATCCTTTTTTCAAGAACAACAAGGAACTTCGTGAACTGGTTTTGAGTAAAGGAGCAAAGCTCCGTCGAGATTTTAGAGAAGAGGTAGATGATATGCTGGAAGCCTTCTACCAGGAAAAAATCCAAAATGTTGCGTCCTTCCATGACTTGAATCGCCTTCTGAAAACAAAAAGAAAATCAGGTCAGGGAGATTTTCTCTTTCTTGAGGAAAGTGATATTACACCTGCAACACTGAAACCTCCTTCTAGTAAACTGTATCCAGACTTTTGGGAAGTCGGTGATCTAAAGATGCCCTTGCGTTATGTTTTTGCACCGTTAAAGGAACCTGATGGTGTAACTTTGCAGTTACAAGATGCTTCCATTCCTCACCTACATGAATACGCCCTAGAGTGGTTGATTCCAGGAATTTGGGCTGAGAAAATCCAATTTTTCTTAAGGGCTTTGCCCAAGTCCATCAGGAAAAGGTTTGTGCCCCTACCGGAAACTTCAGCAAAATTGGCGTCCGAACTGAAACCATGTGATGAAAGTTTCTTGGTGAGTTTGTGTCAACTGATTGAGAGACGTTATCAGATGAAATTGAAACCTTCTCAATGGGGGGATGTAGAACTGCCTTCCCATCTCCAAATGAGAGTGGAAGTTAGAAATGCTAAGCAGAAGATTGTCTCAGCTGGGCGGAATATCGAAGAGCTAATTTCAAAGCGCAAAAATGAGCTCCGCGAACGAGGGAACAACAAAGAATTCAGGGAAGATTTAAAATCTTGGAAGGACGCACTTCAATTTTGGGAGCTGGATAATCTTCAGAATTGGACGTTTGAGCGTTTACCTCAACGTATCGAACTTGAGGTGAATCACGGTATTCCACTATACGCATACCCGGGCCTGCTGATTCAAGAAGGTGGTAGTGTTTTAAGAACCTTATTTCACACTAGAGATGAAGCTCAGCGCAAAACCCAACCTGCGATGAAAAAGTTGATGGCCTTGGCTGTGGGGCCGGAGTTAGTTTGGCTGGAGCAGGAGCTTTGGAAATTGGAGGACCTAAGAGATGAATACAGGCCTTTTGGAACCTTGGGACAACTGAAGCAGAGTTCCAAACAAGCTCTAATTGATTATTTGTTTGAGTTTGAATGGTTGGAATCTGAAGACGAATTTCTGGAAAAGCTCAAATTAGCGAATCATCGACTGCCAAAATTATTGTCACGTTACATTGAGCAGTTGCGATTGCTTTTGCAGGCAGAACAGAAGACCCGTGCCACTATTCGTCAATACAGTAAAAGCGCAAATGATCTTAGTTGTTTGCAGGATCATTTACAAAGTCTAGTGCCTACAAATTTTGTTGCAAAATTGCCTTACTTGCGTTGGGCTCATGTTCAAAGATACTTGAAAGGAATTAGAGTTCGCGCAGAACGTCTGGATCACAATCCAATCAAGGATGAAGAGAAAAACTTACAGTTGCGGCCTTGGCTTGAGGTCTACCAAGAGTTGAAGTTGATGGAGTTGAATTGGAACCAACGCAAGAATCTACATGAGTTCTTCTGGCTATTAGAGGAGTATCGAGTTTCTCTATTCGCACCAGAATTGAAGACCTCGATCTCCATTTCAGTCAAGAGACTTACACGCTTCCTTGAAGAACATTTCCCCGAAGCCTCACTAGTTGTTGCCTGATCAGAAAACAATGTTCACCAACTTGCGGTTGGGTTGCATGACAACCACCACCCGTTTTGGTGAATTGCCATTGAGATGAGATCGTACTTTTTCGTTGCTCATCGCCATCTCTTTAAGAGTCTCCTCGTTAATATCTACCGCTACTACCATGGCGTCTCTCTTTTTTCCATTAACCATCAATGGCACTTCAATGGTGTCTTCTAAGCACTTCTCAGGATCGAAGTTTGGCCAATTGTAACGGAGAACTGACTTTAGGGCTGAATGCTCCTCTGGTTCGAGAGTAGACATCATTTCTTCCCCAAGATGGGGAGCGAACGGTGAGGTCAACATGACTAGATTTCTCAAAAAACTTTTGGGTAGTTTTTCTTGGCGGGCAAATTCGTTTTTACATTCAATCAACGCAGCGATGGCAGTGTTCATACGTAAACGACTAACATCCTCGGTTACCTTGCGGATGGTTTTGTGCATCATTCGCTCAAGTTCCGCGGATATATTGACTTCTGCATCTGGTAGGGTGATCTCCATCAGATTCCACACTCCAGCCAAGAAACGTTGAATTCCAATAATCGATGCCTGCTTCCAAGGCTTGCCAGCATCGAGGGGCCCCAGATACATCTCGTAACATCGGAAGGTATCAGTAGTGTAAAGATCACAAATTTCCTCAGGAGGTATACCGTTTTTATAGCGTTTCCCCATTTTCCCAGGATCAATTTCGAGCTCATTTCCGGTGGGTTTGTGGAATGCCCTGGCAATACCATTGATGTGTTTTACCTCCACATCATGAATATCAACATATGCCCCTCTGGAATCCTTGTAAGCATCGGCTGTGATCATTCCCTGGTTGAATAATTTTTGAAAGGGTTCTTTAGTTGAAGCATGTCCAAGGTCATAAAGCACTTTATGCCAGAAGCGTGAATACAGAAGGTGTAGTACTGCGTGCTCGGTTCCCCCCACATACAGATCAATTGCACCAGCTGGGTTCTGTTCTGGAGAACATCCATCCAATGTCCAATAGCGTTCGATATTAGAGTCTACCATCGCATGATCGTTGCGAGCGTCCATGTAACGTAAGTAATACCAACAGGATCCAGCCCAGTTGGGCATGGAATTCATGTCTCTATGAAAAACCTGAACTGGTAGACGTTCACTCTCCACGTCAAGAAAACTTTGTGATGCCTGTTCTTCACTGACCAAACGGACACATTGATTTGGTAGGATTACACCATGGACGGTTACCCAATTTTTTACGCGACCCAAGGGTGGTTCAGGTAGCGAATCTGGATCTTCACTGCCCTTCGGCTGAAAGTTATCCAATTCAGGTAGTTCAACGGGCAACTCACTATCATCAAGAGGATATGGAAGGTCATTTTCGATATCAAAAACGACTGGGAAGGGCTCTCCCCAGTATCGTTGTCGACTGAAGAGCCAGTCGCGCAATTTATACTGCACTTGTGGCCGTCCTAATCCTTTTTCAGCGAGCCACTCACCGACTTTCAACTTCCCAATTTCATTGTCCAGTCCATCAATACTCAAATTCTTATGAATTGATTGGAAACAGGTTCCGGGCCCAGTATAAGAAGTTTGAAATTCTGTTGGGGATAGACGGTACAGATCCAGTAGTTGTTCCTCAGTCCAACCGCTTGCTTCTCCTTGAAGAGTCTTTGACTTGAGCCAGCTCAATGGAGGCTGAATTACAGTTATGATTGGTAACTGGTATTTTTTTGCGAACAAGAAATCACGTTCGTCATGTCCGGGAACCCCCATTACAGCGCCTGTACCATATTCCATTAAAACGTAGTCACCAATCCAGATTGGAATCTGGTCCCCACTGACTGGGTGAGCCGCAAAACCGCCAGTGGGAACCCCATTCTTTTCTAGGTCTTCGCCAGCAGGCATAGATGTAATTCTTGCTGATTCATTTTGAAAAGTGATTACACTCGACTCTTGCTCCTTAGCAGTTACCTGTTGAACCAGCGGATGTTCTGGTGCTAGCACGAGATATGTCACTCCAAAAAGTGTATCTGGTCTGGTTGTAAATACTGCGACACGCTCCTGCTTTCCGTTGTTTAACTGAACTGGAAATTCAATGCAAGCTCCTTGGCTTCTGCCGATCCAAGCCTTCTGCATCTCCGTCACACCATTGGGCCAGTTCACATCTTCCAGATCTTGAATTAATCGATCCGCGTAGCAGGTGATTCGGAGGTTCCATTGGCGAAGTGGTCGGCGATAAACAGGGTAATCCCCTCGTTCACTGCGGCCCTCGTTCGTTACTTCCTCGTTGGAAAGTACTGTGCCCAGTTGGGGACACCAATTGACGGGTGACTCCTCAACGTAAGCGAGTCTTGCTTTGTCGATAGCGCTTCTCAGTTCATCCTCTTTTGCTAGTCGACCCTCAGGAAAACATACGGCCGGTTGTGGGGTGCCGTCACCATCAAGCAGCCACTCCCCGCTTACTAACTTTCCTTTGAGTTCTGAAATAGGTCTAGCTCTACCTTGGGACATGTAACCATCAGGTCCCTGCCAACTTACAGTAGGGTCATAGTAGGAATGGTAGATTTGAAGGAAGATCCACTGTGTCCACCTAAAGTAATCTGGATCTGTTGTTGAGAATCGCCTAGTTGGATCATGACTTAGCCCCAGCATCTTCAGTTGCTGAAGCATATTGCGAATATTGTTGTCTGTAGTGATCCTGGGATGCTGACCGGTCTGGATTGCATATTGTTCGGCGGGAAGTCCAAAGGAATCAAACCCCATTGAATACAGGACATTGTAACCACGCATTCTCATAAATCGGCTGAGGATGTCAGTCGCAATGTAACCAAGTGGATGTCCAACGTGTAATCCAATGCCACTAGGATAAGGAAACATGTCTAGGACAACAAATTTTGGCTTCTGCTTGTCAAATCCATCTTCGCTTGGATTGGGGGTCTTGAAAATCTTTTGAGTATCCCAATATTGACGCCATTTTGGCTCAAATTCCTTGGAAGCTTCCCGATAAGTTTTCATGAATGTTTTGCTCCAGAACCTTGACGGTAATTACGGGGAGGGATGGAAAGTAATCTTTGAGGAAGGGAAAACGGGTCTAGGTAGACCCGTCTGTCAATTAGCGCTTAGACAGCAGCAGCTTCTTGATGAAGGGGAGTCATCAAACTCATGGAAGAAGATCTTGCTTCCATTCGATTAAGTGCATGTACAAAGGCGAGTGCACTTGCCAGGATGATATCTGTGTGGGCTCCACGTCCTGTAACTTGCTGACCCTCTTGTTCTACAGTTACACTAACCTCCCCTTGGGCGTCAGTGCCACCTGTGATTGCTTTCACTACATAGGAAGTTAAAGTACAGTTTTGTTCGGTAATCTGCTTGATCGTGTTCAGTGCAGCATCCACAGGGCCATCGCCAAAACCTGCTTTACGCACAACATCGTTGCCCACTCTCATTGTTATCGTTGCAGTAGGTACTGAAGTTGTTCCCGAGGTGACAGTCAAATGCTGTAGTTCAAAGCGATTGTTTTGTTTACGAACATTGTTGGTGATCAGCGCCTCAATGTCTTCGTCAAAGACCTGTCGTTTGACGTCAGCGAGGTGTTTGAACTCCTTGAAGATGTTATTCAACTCTACATCATTTAGTTCGAAGCCAAGTGATTTCACTCGCTCACTCAATGCATGTCGACCAGAATGTTTTCCAAGAACAAGCTGACTCTGCCTTACACCAACTGATTGTGGAGTCATTATCTCGTAAGTCAAAGCATTCTTCAACACACCGTGCTGATGAATTCCAGCCTCGTGTGCAAATGCATTTGCCCCAACGATAGCCTTGTTCGGTTGAACTGCAACACCAGTAATTTTTGTCAGTAGACGGCTTGTTGGGTAAAGTTGCTCAGTGACGATATTTGTTTGGAGGTCGAAGTACTGCTGGCGTGTATTCATAGCCATCACAATCTCTTCCATTGCAGCATTACCGGCTCTCTCACCGATACCGTTAATCGTACATTCGATCTGTCGGGCACCAGCTTTCACTGCAGCCAGTGAATTGGCTACACCCATTCCCAGATCATTATGGCAATGAACTGAGAAAACGACCCGATCTGCTTGATACACCTCGTTCTTTAGAAGTTTGATCAATTCAAACATTTCATCAGGCGTGGTATAACCCACAGTATCTGGCACATTGAGAATATTGGCACCAGCACGAACGACAGCGGAAAACAGCTTAACTAAGAATTCGGGTTCACTTCTGGTCGCATCCTCTGCGCTGAACTCGACGTAATCCGTGTGCGTGCGAGCGAATTCAACAGATTCAATCGAGCGCTGGAGTACTTCATCTTCATCCATCTGCAATTTGTATTTCATATGCAGTTGGCTGGAGGCGATGAAGGTGTGAATTCCCCAGTTTTCGGATTCTTTGAGAGCTTCAACCGCTCGTTCGATGTCTGAAATGCTGGCTCTGCAAAGTGAAACTACTTTCGCTCGATTAATTTGCTGTCCAATTTGCCTGACGCTTTCGAAATCCCCAGGGGACGATGCTGCGAAACCAGCTTCAATCACATCTACTCCTAGTCGATCCAGTTGTCGAGCCAGTAGTAGCTTTTCTTTCGCGGACATGGAACAACCAGGGGACTGCTCGCCATCGCGAAGCGTAGTATCAAAAATGCGGATCGTTTCCATTAAGCTCTCCTCGACAGGAATCCATGGAATACTGCATTATTGCAGACTCCAAAAAGTAGTTGCGTTGCGCTGCAATTCCTTGCGAAATATTGACGTCAACAAAAAGACTTAATGTAGCACTTGCGAAAGAAGATTCAAGCATCATGAACTCTCAGATGCAACTGCAGATCAGTCTAACGCTAATGTCCTTGCTTGCGTCGTGCCGAAACTGCCAGTATCTTAGCAAAATCCTTGCAAGCAAAAAGTTAAGAAATTTCCAATAAATAAGAACTTTAGCAATCTGTATTTGTTCAACTCACGTGTGGCTAACTCCGGATGAAATCAGTTTCTAACAAAATCAATTTTCCTGAACTTGAGGCTCGAATTCTTAAATTTTGGCGTCAAGAAAAGATCTTCCGCAAATCTGTAGAGGAACGACCGGCTGATAACGAATTCATATTTTATGATGGACCTCCCTTTGCTACTGGTCTTCCACACTACGGACATTTACTGGCAGGGACAATCAAAGACGTGATTCCTCGCTACAAGACCATGCAGGGCTATCGAGTAGAAAGGCGATTTGGGTGGGATTGCCATGGTTTACCAGTCGAGTATGAGATTGAGCAGACCTTGGGTTTGAAGGGGCGTCCAGATATCGAGGAATTTGGGGTAGGAAATTTTAATGAGGAATGCCGTAAGATTGTGCTCCGCTATGCTAGTGAATGGCGAGAAACAGTAGAAAGAATGGCGCGTTGGATCGACTTTGACAATGACTACAAGACAATGGATCTGACTTTCATGGAGTCAGTATGGTGGGTCTTCGAGCAACTTTGGAAAAAGGGACTCATCTATGAGGGAGTCAAGGTGATGCCCTATTCTTGGAGAGTTTCTACCCCACTCTCAAACTTTGAAGCTAACCTGAACTACAAGGATACTCAAGATCCATCGGTGACAGTCAGATTTGCCCTATCATCAGAGCCAAACACTTTTATCCTAGCATGGACAACCACTCCTTGGACTTTGCCTTCCAACCTTGCACTATGCGCAGGTCCGAACTTAAATTATGTTTGTTTGAAGCTGCATGGCAGAGCGGAAAAGTATTGGATCTGTGAAGGGCGCCAATCGGCATATTTTGAAGAAGGTAGCTTTCAAATTATTAACAAGTGTGCTGGGAGGGAATTGGAAGGCCTAGCGTATGAACCAATATTCCGTTTCGCGGATGGGAGAGTAGATCTTTCCAAGGCACGACGTGTTTTATTGGATGAGTACGTCAGTGATGAAAGTGGTACAGGAATTGTGCACCAAGCCCCTGCTTTCGGGGAGGATGATTTGAGAATCTGCCAGCGAGAAGGCATCCCTGTATTTGATCCTGTGGATACAGAGGGGAATTTCTGTGCTTACATGGATTTTATCGCAGGTATGAATATCAAGGAGGCTGACAAAACTATTATTCGTCAGTTGAAAGAACAAGACTCGCTGTTCAGGCAGGACACGATTCAGCATAGCTATCCATTCTGCTGGAGAACAGACACTCCACTGATTTACAAAGCTATCTCAACATGGTTTGTCAACGTAGAGTCAATCAAAGACCGAATGGTTTCTCACAACAAAACCGTTCACTGGGTACCAACACACATTCGTGATGGACGCTTTGGAAAGTGGTTGGGAAATGCTAGGGATTGGGCGATAAGTCGCAACCGATATTGGGGGACACCCTTACCAATTTGGCGTAGTGAGGATGGGGATATTTTATGTTTTGGAAACGTAGCTGATCTGGAAGAGGCTGTTGGTCAAAAAATTACAGACCTGCATAAGCATTTTTTGGATGATTTGTTGATCCACCAGAATGGAAAAACTTATCGACGCATTTCTGAAGTCCTGGATTGTTGGTTTGAATCAGGAGCAATGCCCTATGCACAACAACACTATCCATTTGAGAACAAGGAACTATTTGAAGAAAATTTCCCAGCAAATTTCATATGTGAAGGCCTAGACCAAACACGCGGTTGGTTTTATACCTTGGTGGTTCACGCGGCAGCCTTATTCGATGCACCCGCTTTTCGCAACTGTATCGTAAACGGGCTGATTTTAGCGGAAGATGGAAAGAAGATGAGCAAACGCCTCAAAAATTATCCTGATCCAGTCGAGATGCTGGATCGATATGGGGCTGATGCCATTAGACTATATATGCTCAATTCCGTTGCGGTTCAAGGAGAGTCTTTGCGTTTTTCTGAGCAAGGTTTAGTTGAAGTAACTCGCTCAGTACTACTGCCTTTGTGGAACTCACTTTCCTTTCTCTCAACCTACGCAGAAATCGATGGTTGGGAGCCGACTGAAGCAAATCTGGCAGTTGAAAAAAACAATCCTTTGGATCGTTGGATTTTGAGTCATTTGCAAGGGCTTATTACAGAGGTCCACTCTGCAATGGACCTTTACGAGTTGAACAAAGCTTCTGCTCCTTTTGTTGACTTTATTAACCTCCTCACAAACTGGTATTTAAGACGTAGCCGACGTCGTTTTTGGAAAGATGGCAGGGGACAAGATAAGATGTCTGCTTATGCTACGCTTTTCTTGGTGTTGCGAGGTCTTTCGAAAATTATCGCCAGCTTTGTTCCTTATGTTGCAGAGGGAATCTATGAGGCTCTTCGCAGAGAAGATGATCCAATCAGCGTACATTTGGACTACTTCCCGGTTGTAGATGAAAAATCAAGGGATTTAGGTTTAGAAGCAAGAATGGATCTTGTTCTAACAGCAGTCAACATGGGACGTGCACTTCGAGCCAAGCACCAGTTGAAAATCCGACAACCATTGCAGAGGTTATTTTTGATAACACGAGATCCAGAGGCACAGAGAATCTTGAATGAACTGGATGCTCTACTTTTGGATGAACTAAATATCAAAGAACTTGTGCTCACCGAAAATGAGGAGGATCTAGTGGGATTGAGCGCTCAGGCAAATTTTAGAGTTTTAGGTAAGCGTTTGGGCAAGCACATGAAGGAGGTTGCTGACCACATCAAGACGCTTGACTTGAAAGATATACGAAGTCTGCAGGATGGAGGAAGTGTTACCTTACGTCACACTGACGGTGAAGTTACGTTGACAGTTGAGGATGTCCTAATCCAACGTTCGCAGCGTGAAGGACTATTGGTAGAATCTTCTGGTAGTGTAACTATCGCACTTGATACTGAATTGAACGCATCCCTAATCAAAGAGGGTCTTGCGAGAGAATTTGTTAACAAAGTCCAGCACATGCGCAAGGAACAGGACTTTGCGGTTATGGACCGTATCTTGATCAGGTACAAGTCCTCAAATATTGTGGGTGAAGCACTCAACGCTTTCCAGGATTTTGTTTGTACTGAAACCCTCTGCGAGAAGCTAATTTTAGAAGAAAACCTAGGTAGTGATTGGGATATCAATGGCGAGATCTGTACGATTAAAATAGAAAGAATGAACCTTTCGACTTGAGGTCACATGAGGAGTTTTTTGTTGTGCTTATTAATAGGTTCTCTTTTGGGCTGTGGGGCTGAAAATGAGTCAATGGGGAAATTGTCGAAAGAGAGACAAAGCCTTGCTGCAAAGATCTCTGAGCCTGAAGCCCAAAATGTTCTGATTTTCAACGAAAGCTCGGCGATTGTTGCTAAGTCTGAAGGAAGTTGGGATCTCAGAGTCAGTTCGTTCAAACCTGTACAAGCTATTTATGTCGATAACATCCCAATGACACTTGCTGGAAAATCTTTCGATTTTTTTATTCAGATTCCCTATGAACTCAAGTCTGAAAGGAAAATTTTTACTGTTGAGGTTTATACTACCGAGGGAGTTATTAAGCACGAAATATTGCTTAAACAGAATCCATCCTAACTACTTATACACTTCAGGCGATCTCTAGTGGTGGGATTTCTTCTTCAGGACCTGCTTCTTGGACCTTCTCAAACCATTCACTGAGTTGTTCCGCGTAACTATCTAGCCGAAATTTGCGACAGCAATCCAGCATTTGCACAAAAACTTTATGTTGCGGCAATATAATTATTGATTGCTGATATTCCTGAATCGCTGCTCTTCCTTGACGTTTTCCCTCAAGCATCATTGCTCTTTCCAAATGCTGATTGGCAATAGCCAAGCGATCTTTTTGCTTCTGTAATGTAAGTTCTCTCTCGAACTCACGAATTGTTTTTGGATTTCCGAGACCCTTGGCAACTTCCAAGGCCTCCTCCAAGACTTCTTCGTCCGCCTCAACGCTGAGAACGAGTTGATATCTCAGGACAGACTCTTGCCAGTTATTCTTGTCAGCCGCAATTCTTGCTGAGGCTAGCCACTCTTGGCGGATGGTTATCATCCCATCAAGGGCTTGCCGGCTTTTGGGATCCTTTAGCAGGACTTCACGAAAGCAGCTCTGTGCCGTATTCCACTCATTGAACTCCAGGGATAGAGTCCCTAACTGTAAAAGTTGCTCTGGCTTAGTCATATCTAGTCGTAAATCTTGTAGCAACTCCCATGCTTTTCGTCGATTTTTTCCGAGTATAATCTTTGCCTCTTCGAACAAACCTGCGACCTCATATTTTCCTTGAGAACGCCGTAGCATTTCGAAGCCAATAAAGAGATAACGTCGCGACAACTGAATATTATTGGCTCGGCGATATGCTAATCCTAAGTTGATCAAGGTGTATCGGTGGTTTGGTACTTTAGCTAGTAGGGCAATGAGCTTTTCAACGGCAATTTTTGGTTGCCTCAATGCTAGTGAGCAAAATAAAAAGCAACGTAGGTTTGCATCGAGAGGATTTCGTTGCACAGCCCACTCGAAAACCTTAGAGGAGACAGACTGATTTTGAGAGAGTAGTTGATAGCCTAGTGCACAGATCAGTTTGAAAGGCTCTTCTTTATCTTGGGGTGATTGGGCTTCATTCCACAATAATTTTAATTTTGAAAATAACTGGCCAGGTTCTTTTGGGGATTTCGTTCGTTTTGGTTCGGGTTGGTCAAATGCTTTTGGTTCGGGTTCCAGTTTGGCTTCTTCTTCGGCTGCTTCTTTTGCAGCCTCCCATGCTGAAAACTTTTCATTAAATTCCATGTCAATCAGCTGGGCTAACTCATCCTCAAACACCGGCAAGACAAAGCTATTTCTTACCTCAAACACGCTGATTGAAAGCTTAGCATTATTATCATACTGATAGCTGTGGGCTAGTGTTGCAGCAAGATTATATGATGCCCATTCGTGACCTGGATTCACCTTTAGCGCATGTTTGTAGTAGTTCTCAGCTCTTCTTGGCTGAGAGTGGCGTCGACATAAATTTCCCAAAAAATTGGCTAATTCTGGGTTGTTGGGAAAAGAGACTAGTAGGCTCTGACCCAGAGATAAAAGGTCCAAACCTCCTGCGGCTTCTGCATCTTCGAACTGCCTCTTGACGATTGGTATAGATTGCTGAGCATTTATTTGAAGAGCCTTGTTGTACTCAACAGAGGCACGGTCGTAAAATCGGCTATCCAACAACTGTTTGCCTTTTTTGAGGTGTACCTGATAGCCCTCAACTTTCGTCCCGCCTTCTTTGAAAATTTTCTTCAGAAAGTCCATAGGCACCTGTGTGTTTCTTTGTTAGAACAAGAATTGATCAGTACGTTGCTACTAGAATGCTTAGGGAAAATTTTTAGTGCCCTTTGCATATTTAAAACAGTGGTTTTATCTCATCAATCATTTTTGAATCCCCATTGTCCCATTCCAGTAGAGTATGACGAGTCTTGCCTTCCTCGAATTCCAAAATTAGATAGGGTACATTTGTAGCGAGAACAAATCGAAACCGACTTTTTTCTGCGGGTAGCAATGCTCGAACAGTCCATGATGCAGGGTAAAGATCCACTTGAAGCGCTTCTTGAGCCCCCCATGGAGCCGAATAATTTCGTTTCCTGATTGGCTCTGCAATCATTTTCAATTGGCTTAGAGATTGAGGCAATCCTTGCTCTTCTAATTCCAATGCCAACATTGATGCATATATGGAGAATTTTACTTCCTTATCCTTCAACAGTTCAGGCATCAACGATCGCATGTGCAACATGATCAACTCAAGTGGTACGGTACCTTTTTCAAGTTGTTGTTTAAAATTTCGAATTTCACCGGCTCTATTTAAAACAGATTCTGAAGTTGTCCCACTATAAGTTGTGGACACCTGGTAAATATCACGAAGGTCCTCTTCAGTGTATGATTGAATCTTACCATTGTCCGTGAAAGTAAGCTGTTTGCGAGTAAAGACTTTCCCATCAGGTTTAATGTTGGCATTTTGCTCCACCCATTGTTTTTTCTCATCTAGGTAAATTTGGAGAAAAATACTGTAACCTGTTACTTCTTTGCGTTCTAGGTTCCAATGTTCGTATCGTAAAGTGGAACCCTCTTGAAACAGAGATAGGTAATTATTTGCCAATAAATTCTTTGAAAATAAACTAAAACAGATAAATGACAAAGTGATGAAACATAATTGCTTTATCTGACAAACTGATTGACTATTCCGGCAAACCATCTAATCCTTACACATTAATTTAATATTCTGTTTCATTAAATTCTTTACTTGTAGTCTTAGAAACTCAGGGACAATTTGAAGGCAAACTATGGCTGTTTACGGTTATATTAGGATCAATTATCAACGCACTCAGCCCAAGGGTTTTACTCTGGAAGAACAAGAGTCACAAATCAGACACTTTGCAGTTGCAAGGAATCTTACTCTCAAGAGAATTATCCAGGATGAGGCAGAGACTAGTGCCACGCTTGATTTATCAGGCCTTGAAGAAGTTTTGCAGCTTGCTGAATCGGGAGAAATCACCACTTTGATTGTTCCACGTCTAGATCGCTTGGTGCGAGTACTTCACCTTCATCAGCAAGTTTTACAAAAAATATGTCATGAAAGCGGTGTCAACTTGATCTCGATTGAGGAGAACGTTGAGACAGCCACAGCCTGTGGGCAACGCATTCTAAACATCATCGGCATTTTGTCGAAGTGGGAATCAAGAAGAATTTCTGATCGAACTCGCGAATTGATCGAGAGAAAGCGGCGCATTGGGGAGCGTGTAGGCCATGCTCCTTACGGCTTTGTTTATCAGAATAAAAAATTAATCCCAGCCGAGGAGGAGGTAGAAATTGTTAAGCTGATCCGCCAGAAACGAGAAATTGAGCAACTCAGTTACAGCAAAATCGCGAAATATTTAAATCAGAATCTCATTCCAGCAAAACGTGGCGGCAATTGGTATACAGAAACAGTCAAAACGGTTTGTACCAACCCTGTTTACGGAGAGCCAATCCGGATTAGAGGCCGTATGCGTCGTCCTGACTGATGGTTTTCTTTTCCCTGTGTCTAATCAAATATCCTAAAGCTAGGAAATTAAGTATACTGTAGAACCAGATTAACCATCCTGATTTATCCCGGTACCAGGAATTGTATGTGGTTAATGCCATCACCGCACTCAAATGTCCTTCCTCAAAGAGTTTCATCTTTTTGGTAAGTACTTGCCCAGCGGCATCCCAGTACAAGCTGTAGCCGCTATTTGTAGCAAAAACCACAGGCACACGGTTCTCAAGACTTCGCCAACGCGTTATCATTTCGAGATAGTCACTGGCATTGGATCTTCCAAACCAGGCTAAATTCCCACTCAACACAATCAGGTTAGCGCCGTTAATAACCATTCTCTGAATAATCTTTGGTGAGAATCCGTCAAAGCAAATGGGCGCCGAAATTTTGGCATCCCCGATTGGCATTGCTGTGAATTCCTGACCAGCCTCAAATTCGGAGATGTTTGGAATCATTTCCCTTAACCAAGCTGCCCAACTTGGAAACCAAGTTGAACCGGGAATACTTTCTCCAAATGGGATCAGAAAGATTTTGTTGTAGCGTCCGGCAATCTCTCCATCAGAGTTGACCAAAACGGATATACCAAAAAATCGATAACTACCGCTTGCCTGCATTTCCCAGTCCACAGTACTTAGTAGAATGTGAACTTGTTCTTCTTTGGCAAAATTTGAGACCAGTTTTTTAGCGGAGGCATCTTTAAAAATTGGAGCTGGGAAAGTAGATTCTGGCCAAACTAGCATTCTCTCTAGATCAGGATTTTTTTTATGAGTTGCAGCTAGAGCCCTCCTTGAGTCACCTAGCAAAGAATCAATGTTTCGAGTGCGTTCGGAGAACGCTAGGTCAGGATTAGAAGCTAGTTGTGCTAAGGAGAAGTTAGGTTGTAAAGAGACGACCTCAATCTGTGCTTCTGATTTGAAATCCCGCAAATCCATTGCACGCCACCCACCATAGAACCCAGCAAGCAAATGCACTTTTATCAATAGTAATGTTGCGAACTTGACGTTGAACCACTCATGTTTTTTTTGCTTAATACAACGCCAGACCAAGACAAATGTAAAATTACAGCCTACACTCAATAAGCTAAGACCTGAAGAGCCAATTATATCAGCGAACTGCTCAATATATGGTACTTTGTAGTAGGCGAATCCACCAAAACTCCATTCGAATAGACGAGGGTATTTGAGTTCCAGAGCGAGAATCCAAAGAATACGGACAGGAAGGTCAGCCCAAGAATGTTTAGGTAAAAATGGAAGCAAACACCCAAAATAGAAGAAGAAAATCAGGCCAACCTCCAGGCCATATCCAAAAGCAGTGACCAAGACGGCTAGTGGAAGTGGCAGATGGCCATAGACGTGCGCACTGTTGGTTATGCAATAGCCCCCAATCACAGCACTGATAGATCCTGCAACGAAACTGTAACTTAGAATTTTGAAAAATGATTTGCGCCTCTTTTGCGGAATTGAGAGGATTTCTTCGTTAAGAATCAATAATGGAACTAATGCCACAAGCCCCAGCAATGAAAATCCGAACCCTGGGGTGCTTAAACCAAACATCACTCCACTGCTTGCAGCCACCAAAAGTCTACGCCAACGATTGCATAATGCCTTCCTGGTCCAATGAGCATCAGTCATGATCAACCTTACGCCACATTCTATTGAAAACCCTATCTTTGTTGATGACGAGGAATACTATCAGTTGGTGTATCGTAAGGAAAAAGGCTGGAGCCACTGCAAGAGCCGAAAAGAATGCTTAGCGAAGCTTCACTATCTCCGAGATGGATTTGCTCTCGGCAAGATCGATGAAACTTCTTTTCTAAAAAGGGAAGCAAAAATAGTGCTGACGTGGTGGATGCAAGGGCTTTGAAAAATTACTCCTTTGTTTCGCCCTGCAAATGTTATTGTGCACCTGCAGACTCTATTCTGCTAACGATATGTTATAGTCTATTCAGGAAATAAATGAAGTATTGCAGTACACGTGGAGGAGTTAGTGATCTCAATTTTGATGATGCAGTCATGATGGGCCTTGCCGAAGATGGCGGACTATTAATTCCCCAAGAATTGCCTTGTATTAAAGACAAACTCAAACAGTGGCGTTCGTTGAATTATCAAGAACTATGTCTTGAAGTACTAGATTTGTTTGTAGGTGAGTCTTTTGATAGATCAGAACTGAAAGCAATGATTCATCAAAGTTACAGAAGTTTTCGAACATCAAGTATCGCTCCAGTTGTTCCAGTATCTTCCATACATGTACTAGAATTATTCCATGGCTCCACCTTCGCCTTTAAGGATGTGGCACTTCAGTTGTTGGGGAACCTCTTTGAGTCACTACTTTATAGAAGGGGAGAACGGTTACGAATTCTGGGTGCGACTTCTGGAGATACTGGTAGCGCTGCCATTCATGGTATGCGACACCGGAAAAATCTTGAGATCTTTATGTTGCATCCATTTGGTCGAGTTAGCCCCATACAAGAGCTGCAGATGGTTACAGTGACTGATGAAAATGTACACAACCTTGCTGTAGACGGAACATTTGACGACGCTCAAAACATTGTCAAATACCTTTTCAAAGATGTGGAATTTAAAAAAACCCAGCGATTGGGGGCTGTCAATTCAATCAATTGGGCTAGAGTTCTAGCCCAAATTGTCTACTACATATATGCCCACTGTCGAGTAGCGCGAAGTGCTGAAATCCCAGTTGTTTTCTCAGTGCCAACCGGGAACTTCGGAAATGTCCTGGCAGGGTACTATGCAGAGCAAATAGGCCTACCTGTTGAGAAATTAATTGTAGCCACCAATTCAAATGATATTCTCCATCGCCTATTCAGCAAGGGTGAATACCACCAAGAAGGTGTTCAAGAAACGCTAAGCCCGTCAATGGATATTCAAATTTCAAGTAATTTAGAGCGCTATCTGTACGACTTGTGCGATAAAGATCCTAAAATTTTACAAAATTGGATGATGGAATTTCAGGCTTCAGGGAAATTAACTCTCGTTGGGGACTACCTGAAAACGGCACAAATCCAGTTTGAGTCAGTTCGGGTGGATGATGAGGAGACTGTGGCAACTATCAGTGAGGTGCATTCAAAGCATGGTTACCTGCTAGATCCACATTCTGCGGTTGGGTATGCTGCAGCGCGTAAGATTTCGCCAGCTAGTCCGGTAATAAGCTTAGCATGCGCTCACCCTGCAAAGTTTGCTACTGCTATCAAACAAGCCACAGGCAATCCTCCTCCTGAACCTTCTGAATTGGCTAGTCTACGCAACCGGGACACAAGATGTCATCGTTTACCAGCAACTCCTGAGTCAGTCCGAGATTTCCTGGAAAAGACCATTCCGAAGCATGACTGATTCAATTTCTTACTCTCAGTTTCGCAAAGACCAACGGGCTTCCTGGATAATTAGACTAAGTCGAAATCTACAATTTCAACTCTTCAAATTTGGTTTGTGGTTGGGAGATCGACTCACGCTGAGCCAACTTCAAAAGATTGGTCGTGGAATTGGTAAACTTGCTTATTGGTTACTTTCCAAAGAGAGAGCAATCGCGAGGGCTCAACTGGAGCGAGTCTTTCCAGAAGTGTCAGAATTCACTCGTTCACAGTGGGTTCATGAATGTTTCAGGCACTTTGGGATGCTATTAATGGAATTCTTTGCCCTAAACCACTTGATGAAAAACCATCAAGAACATGTGATTGTTGAAGGCTATCCTCTTGTAGAGCAGGCACTAGGAAAAGGAAAAGGTGTGATCTTCGTGGGGCTTCACATGGGGAACTGGGAGATGCTTCTGCCTTTTGCAGCCGAAAAAGGACACTATGCTGCCCTAGTGACAACCAACGTTCCAGATGATCGCCTAAATGAATTGATCCGACAACATAGGCAGAGGGGTAATCTGGAATTGATCCCCAGGGGCGATCCTCAGACGCTGCGCAAAATTCTCCACTGTTTCAAACGAAATGGAATTCTGTTTCTGGCTATAGATCAGGATACAAATGTCCCAAGTATTTGGGTTCCATTTTTTGGGATGCTGGCCAAGACACCTGCAAGTGTTGCTAGGATTGCAATGAAAACCGGGGCTCCAGTATTAGGATTTACCACATTGCGGCAACCCGATGGTAACTTTGAGGTAAAGATTTATGACTGGGGTAGCTTTCATTCAGAATCCAAAGTCTTGGAGGAAGATCTCTACAGAATTTCTCGTTGGCTCAATCAAAGGATTGAGGAACTGATCCGCATTGACCCTCCACAATGGGCCTGGTTTCATCGACGCTGGCGTCATCAGGCCTCTACGGAAGATGAGGCTTTTTCCAAGAAGATGGAGCAAACGCTTGGGGGGGGATCGAACTAACGATGGCATTTGTAGTCTCGAGGCAACGAAAAATCTTTTACGATCTTGATGGTTCACGAGGACCATACCTTTTATTGTATCCTTCCCTGTGGATGGATCTGCAATCTTGGGAAGAAGCAGGATATCTTGATGTGTTGCAACAGGAGTATCGTGTTTTGAGAATGGATCCTCTTGGACAGGGAAGAAGTGATGACTCTGATGATATCTCAGATTATTTGCCAGAAGCACGGATGCAGGATCTGTGTTGTTTATTGACCGCACTTGAATTGGACAACGTCCACTTTCTTGGAATCGGTGAAGGTGCGCGTATGGGGTATTTGCTCTCAGCCCGGGAACCCCATCGTCTTAGGTCAATGGCGGTTCTGAACGGGCACCCCTACATTCCTGAAGAATATGAAAAGAAGACTTGGCAACAGTATTTAGACTGGGTTAAAGCGCAGGATTGGGATGAGCTTCGTCGAGAGCCTGTTTTAAAAGAATTATCAGATTGTCAATGGGATAGAATTCAGAAAGTAAAAGGCAGCAATCGAGTTGCTGCCTTGCGAGCAGAAATACAATGGCCAGGCGTAGATCAAGATCTTCCACCTGCCCCAAGTGCCCCAGGCATGCTCTTTACTGGTACCCGTGAACCTAGCTTCATGAAGATGCGTGAAGCGGGAAGAAACTGTGCCTATTGGCGATATCATATTTTCCCCCAACTCGAATATCGTAAGGGACTTCTAGATTCGGAGATTTTGCTTCCAGCCTACTTGGATTTTGTAAGGCGACAACGATGGGTTCCTAGGAATTATGAGGGAGGCTAGGGTTGATAAAAGAGTATGCGAATCACTTAGGGACGTGAAGGGATATCACATTACGAAAGAGATCTAGTCCGTACAGGAATCGAGTTTAAAGCAACGATTCTCTTTCGTGATAGTTCAGAGATTCGGCTATTTGAAAACACAGAAATTCAAATTCAAGAAGCTTCTGATTAGGGTACTGACGGGTGCGCTTTTTGGAGACAACTATTGCTGCGATTTGGGGCACTCTTGAGAATTTTTTTTTCGGCAAGAAGGATAATATAGTGACTAAAACTCCCCACTTTGAATTGAAATCTGAGGAAACTTCTTTTCATGTGCAAGTGTCGAAAGAGCTAGGATATAAATCTCTTTTCTCAGGGAGGCTACTTGGTCAATCCTTTCGAGGAAAGGCACTTCTTGAACTGGGCGAGACAGTCCATGGTGTGGACCAGAGTGACACTTTCTCAGACCGAATTGAAAATTTGACTCAACAACTACAGCTTCAGGCTGAGCCAAGAGAACGCGTAAGTAGACGCAGTTCACAAAAGCAACGACTTCGAACTCGGGCTTGTACCCGAGCAGTTAAAGCCAATGATGCTGGATTATTACTTCGCATTTTGATGGATGGTGAAGGAGTCTGCATTTCCGAAGAAGTGAACTTGGGTGAAGATGTGAAGGCAGAGGTTGAAGTTCAGTTGCTTGCCCTAGATCGACTGTACCAGAAGGGTCTTTTACATTTTGCAGTGATGGTCGGTGGTCCTCCTGGTTTAAGAATCCCGGGTTCTAATCTTAAAATTCCAATGCCAGGTGCTGTCAAACTCTTCGAGATTGATGCAGATACCGGTCAAATTCTGCCGGGGAAATGACCTTGTGGTTGTTATTCTGGACTATCGGGGCCTTGAGCCTCGGTTGGCTAGCTGAGCGATGGTGGTGCCAAATACTTAAAGAGGCTGAAGTCCCACAGTTAATTCAGCGTTGTTCTTCCTGTCTCGAAATGCAGACAGGCTGGCGTAAGTCACTCCTTTTAGATGCCTTGAAAAACAGAGGAAGATGTCTGAAATGTGGTGCGCGCTCACCATGGCTAGCTTTGGGTTTCCCGCTCGGAATTTGGTTAGGATTTTGGCCTGATAGACCACAAGAGCCTTGGCAACTTTGTCAGGAATTGCTACTTCTCTGGTCTTTGCTGCTCATCGCTACAATTGACTGGCATACGATGTGGATTGATTACCGCATTGTCACCCTGACATTGGCCCTACAATTTACGATTTTGTTGTTGAATGACCTTGGCTCAGTCCGTGAAGCAGTTTTTGGTGCTCTACTCGGAGCTGGTGGACTGTACTTGCTAGGGGTGCTGTATGAGGCTCTCCGTGGTAGAGCGGGACTTGGAGATGGAGATCCTGCGGTCATGGCATTGATTGGAACCTGGACTGGCCCTGATGGACTGGTTTTTGTCGCCTTTGCTGCAGCGATCAGTGGAACGCTATTTGGGGGGTTATGGCTGCTGAAGAATGGCCAGAATTGGCGAGAAACACCTGTGCCTTTCGCACCATTTTTATGCCTGGGTGGATTAATAGTACATTGGATATATCCAGAAATTCTTGACCAATGGCCTCTGCATCAAATTTTCTGAGTATTAGATACAATATGAGCCGATGAAGGCCAAATACCAAACCATATGTTGGTTGATTACTGGGATCCAGATACTGTTCTCAATGGGCGTGAATGCTCAGGAAGAACCAATGAGTATCTCTGGGGTGGAACTACTACGCAAAGGTGAACAAGTTAGTATCACTCTTCAAACCAGTGGTAAGCCGATCTATGAGCTCAATGAAAATCTCAAAGCTCGTACCTTGGTTGTCAAGTTTCGCAACACCAGGGCGGCCTTTGTGGATGGACGTCGTGATCGATTGTTCAATGATCCTCAAGTTGAAGGAATAAGGTTTTTGGATATGGAGCCCGATACTTGGGCCCAATTCAAGCTTCGTAAGGATAATTTAATTTTTGACATGGTACCAGGCAGTAACCCTGGACAACTGGTCTTCCGATTCCGTCCACTAATCCAACTACCTCCTGTTACGCTCCCGCCAGATCCAGAGCCAGCTACCATTGCCTTGGAAGCTTTGGAATACGACGATAGTAACCCGGATTTCACAAGTCTGACTTTCTCGTTTACTAGTCCGCCTCGCCTGTTTGTTTTGGAAAATTCTCAGGACCGAACGGTTCGGTTACGGTTCGCGGATACAGCCCCGGGAGACGCGTTTACCCTGACACCCTATGAAGATGGTCGTGTAAGAGTCGATGAATTGACCACTGATCCTAATCAGGTATTTGTCACTTTGGGGCAGATTGCTAAAGATTTCAGGCTTGAAAAAGATGAGTTCTCAGATCCTGCGCGTTGGGTGATTCGAATCTATGGTCAGCCTGTTTTTCAGGACATTGCCATTGAGGAGGAGGATGCTTCATTGACGCCTGATGAAGTTGCCAAATTAGATCGGGAAAAACGTGTTCGCAATGCAGAGATAAGAGTGGCTTATCAACAAGGTGAGAATCATTTCCGAAAAAGTGAATACGACTTGGCGATTGAGCAATTTCAGAAGGCGTATGCAGCGGGGAAAAACGGCGTTGGTGAATTTGAAGACGAGTGGAACCCATTAGCTATTCAGTCTTTGTTTAGAATTGCTGACACAAAATACACCCAATTGGAAAGGCGACGAGGAAGAAACTATCATCAAGCGATTGATGACTATACAACTGCTATCAGGGTGTCGAATTCAACAGAAATTGTGAAGGACTTGATTCCGCATGCCCAGTTCCGCATTGGTCGAAGTTACCAGCAGATGCGCTTCAGCCAAGAGGCGAACAACAGCTACGAACTTCTACGAAGAGACTTCCCTTCATCCTACGAAGCTCAGGAATCATCTTTCTGGCAAGCATTGAATCAGATTGCTCGACGAGAATGGGGCCAGGCAATTTTACAGTTTGAGGAATACCTCAAGGCGATGCCGAACCCAAAGTTCATTCATATCGCTTACTACAAGATAGCGCAGGCTTATTACCAACAACAAAAATTTTCCGAAGCCAGAGATTTTTTTGATCGAGCCCGATCACTTGACAGTGTATATGTTCAGGAAGACCCAATGTTGCTCTTCCATATGGGAGAAACTTACTACGAAAATGCCGATTACGATGTGGCGCGAGAAATCTTCCAACTACTTCTTGATCGCTATCCAGAAGCAGACTTCTCAAAATTTGTCGCACTGCGGTTAGGTGATTTTCTTAGGGATGAGGGTAAGGAAGATGAGGCGATTGCTGCTTACAGCAATGCTATTAGAAGCTATTCATTGGAGATAGCTCTGATGGGCAAGCTTCGCATTGCTAACATCCAGGCGGAGCGACCCTACTCTGATGAATATCGCCAAGCACTGAGAACCTATGATGAAATCATTACGCTTTATCCGGATTCTCCACAGGTTGAAGAAGCAAAATTGCGCAAGGGGCTGACTCTCACACTCTACGGAGCGTACCGGGAAGCGATTGCTGCGCTGGAGGGCTTCATGGAGGAATACCCTCAGAGTGTCTATGTGCGCCGCAACATCATACAGGAGAATATCGATGAGAACTTGAAGGGGTTAGTCGATCGTGCTTACCAACGCCAGGATGATCTGGGTGTAGTAACGATCTATCGGGATTACCAGGCCAAGTACCTACTCAATTTCCGATTTGATACGACACTATTCCAGATCGCCCATGCGCATCAGAAATTAGGTTTCTATAATGAAGCAATGGACCTCTATCGGTTTCTGGAAAGTCGTGTGGGGGTACCTATGTTGGAATTGTTGCAATTACAGGCTGCTGAGACTTTGATTCAAGCAGATGACTTCCAGCAGGCCCGTGATCAGCTAGCCCGTTTCCTTCAACAATACCCAGATAGTGTTTATGATGCAGACGTTCGCAAGAAGCTGGCTGATGTCTACAAGCAAGCCCAGGAATTTGCGAGTGCAGCTATTGTTTACGAGCAAACGATTGAGAAGTATGAACAGGATACGGATCTGCTTCAGGCTGAAGTAGTCCCAGAACTCTATTATGAACTGGGTTTAATGTATGAAGAGATAGGGCGCTATACTGAGGCTGCGGAGGCTTTCCAGAAATCCATAGCTACATACAATCATCCGCTAATTGAACCAGATGTTCCGAATTATGTTGTGCAAAGCCATTTTCGTGCGGCTGAGATGCTGTATAAAGTCCGTAGTGATGAACGAGCTCTGTCTCAATACGCGCAAGCGATTGTGACTTATGCCAATTGGCCAGATGAGCGGGTGCAGGAGCAAATCAATTGGGCTCGCTATCAAACCGGCGTGCTGCATAAGGATATGGGACAACTCCAACAAGCCTTGGAGATCTTTGGTGATTTGATGGAAAAAACTCCAGCCAGCCCCGCTTTATGGCAACAGTTGTCCAGTGAACAACACCAGGCATTGGGTCGCCAGCTGGCTTACGAAAACTACCTCAATGACTAAAATTTCCTTGAAACTCAAACATAGAGACTTTATGGTAAAAAGCTTACTTTCTGGGGTGTAGCCAAGTGGTAAGGCAGCGGGTTTTGATCCCGCCATGCGCAGGTTCGATCCCTGCCACCCCAACCATCCTTCCATTTCATTACGCAATTCCAAAGCGCTAGCATTAAGGAAGCCCAAAACGGTTCACCCTTCCAGATTTCTAAAAGACAAATCCTGTAAACCTTACTCTAAGGTGCGAATCACCAAAACACTCCAATCCGCTCAACCCAACGGATTTGTTCTCTGAAGTCATCGATCGTCTGTCCAACTGACCAGCATCAGAAAAGCGAAGGTCGTTGATCTAAAATCTTCACGTTTTTCTGATTTACATGCCGTCCTCAGTTTCTCCAATACAATCCATAGATAAATTGTTCCGACCCAACGGGAGAGTGTTTTACGGGTGGTGGATTGTTGTCATCGCGGCACTGATTCAGTTTATTGGTGGGGTTTTATGGATGCAAAGTTACGGGCTTTACACGGTCGTTCTGCATGATGAATTTAGCTGGAGCATGACGGTCCTTTCGGGGGCTTTTGCTCTGACTCGTGTGGAAAGTGGTTTACTTGGCCCCCTACAGGGCTGGTTGGTTGATCGTTATGGTCCAAGGATCATCCTGACAGTCGGGCTTGCCATGTTCGGCATTGGCTTCCTTTTGCTTTCGCAAACCGACTCGCTACTTTCCTACTACCTCATTGTGTTTGTTATCTCGGTTGGGGTCAGTCTAGGTGGATTCCACACGTTGATGGTTTCGATCGTCAACTGGTTTCAAAAACATAGAACAAAAGCTGTTGCCTGGTCCCAGATGGGATACTCTGTGGGTGGACTCTGCGTCCCTGTTGTGGCCTGGGGAATGGAGTGGGATGATTGGCGAACGGTGGCTATGATTTCGGGAGGAATGATTGTTCTATTAGGAATACCTGCGGTACAGTGGATTCTACACCGACCCGAAGAAAAAGGAGAGCAGGTTGATGGGATTGTCCAAAAGGAAGAAGAGCAGACCAAATTCAGGGATGCTGGGTCTTCTTTCACTTGGCGAGATGCAGTCAGAACTCCAGCCTTCTGGTTGATCTCAGCTGGTCATGGCATAGCGCTCCTCTCAGTTTCATCTGTGATAGTCCATATGGTTCCTTACCTGACGAAGGGAGTGGGTTTGGGCTTAACGGAAGCAAGCCTGATCTTCTCCCTAGTGAGCATTTTTCAATTGATCGGCTTGGGGATCGGTGGGGTCTTGGGTGATATTTTCAACAAGCGGTTGATTGCAATGGCCTGTATGCTATTTCACGGGTCTGGAATGCTGATTCTCGCTTATTTTGAAGCTTTCCCGATGTTGATTCTAGCCTGTGTACTCCACGGATTGGCTTGGGGAACTCGGGGACCCTTGATGGTTGCTATCAGGGCGGACTATTTTGGGCCCCGTTCCTTCGGAATAATCATGGGGATTTCCTCACTGATCGTGATGCTGGGTATGATGGGGGGACCAATGATTTGTGGTGTGATCGTAGATACTTATGGTAGTTACGAAATGGCGTTTGAACTAGTGGCGTTTCTCTCTTTAGCAGGAGCGCTGAGCTTCTTCTTTGCGAAAAAGCCCCAGAATTTGAATGCTGCTTAGCGGAATCTCATAGATTTCTTGATTGATTACTCAAAATGAAGCCTAACGACCATTCTTCTCGCGCCACTTTACAAAAGGCTCCTGATTCTCCTCTTTTGCAGCGGGATAAAGTCCAATGATGGACGCTCCTTCTTGAACTCACTCCACGACAAAATCTTCAAATGCAGTCATTTCAACGGCTTCCTCAGCGATCTCTTCTGTTAAGTGGGCTGGAATGACAATCACACAGTCGTCATCACCAACTATGATATCTCCCGGAAAGACAGCTGTGTCTCCACAACCGATTGGTGCGTTCAAATCGAGAGCCTGATGTAATGTTAGATTGGTTGGGGAACTAGGCCGCCGGTGATAAGCAGGAATCTCAAGTTCGGCGATTTTCATAGTATCACGAAACCCCCCATCAGTTACCACTTCTCTTTGCTGAAGTCGAGTAATGAGAATATCCCCAGCGCTTGCAGCCCTTGGATCTTTACGACTGTCAAAAACGATTACAGAGCCAGCAGGGCAAGTTTCAATGGGAACTCGCTGGGGATGATCGGACTTACGAAACTCAGTCAATTGGTTCAAAGCTTCCCGGGCAGGAATATAACGAAGAGTGAATGCTGGCCCCACCATGTTCCGCCCTTTGGGTGAAACTGGATGGACTGCCTGAATAGTTTGATTACGGAGACCTCTTTTGAATAGAGCGGTAGCGAGAGTTGCGACTGAAACCCCCAACAACTTGTTCCGGGTAGTTTCTTTAAATACGGATGCACGGACGATTTCCTGACGATTTAATGTTTATTCTGAACAATGTATTGGCAATTTCGCGGGATGTTCTGATCTGTTGAGCTCAATTAGATTCAAGAGGTGAAAGCATCCCAAATTTTAGCTGATCGTTGGGCAATAGGTTCAATATCCTCCTCCAGAAGATATCCTTCTTCCGCCAATGCCTCTCCAGCTTCTCGGAGCCTCTGCAAATAGTCTTCAAGTGATTGATAGCGCTCCTCGATAGACAACCTAGGATCACCAGTAAAATCACGTAGTCTTCTTGTTGCTGGAAAAGGAATAGTTGAACCAGCAAGACCCCCAGTGACCCCATGAAATAAACCAGGATTGCCACGTTGAGGGTGACGAAGATTCCAACCTGTATGGGTCGCCAGTGGAACAGCCAGTTCGGGTAATCGAATTCCAGCAATCTCATTTAGGTCTTCGTTCAAATTAGACACAAAAGCTTGAAATTGTGCTCCTTGTACAGCAGGCAAAGTTACAGTGCGGCCCTGCTCTAATTCGGGTCCATAGTCTAATCGCTGTGCTCGAGCAAGCCGCTCAGGTGGATTCAATCCAGGGAGTTTTGCAAAGCTAGGCATCACATCTTTGGACTCCTGAGCTGAACCATCTTCTAGTCGAGGATGCCGACTGGGAGGAGGAGATGTGCCTTTGGCAACCCAGTTGTCTAAGTTCTGGAGAACGGAGCGAAGCAATGAGCTATAGTCCATACAACTGAAGAGTTGTTGCCCACGCCATCCATCAGATTCACGAACCTTTTCCAAGGGAAAGAACCCAACTCCGTGTTGAGTCCCAGAAAAATGGTACCGACGCACATATTCTGAGTCTTCAGGCAAATCTGTTTTATTTTCCAAGTCGGTGTGAATCAGGGCAGCATCTCCACGCCAATACTCTGCTGACGTATTTGTGAAAATGATCTTTGGTAGGCGGCTCTTTTGGTGAGTGCTATCTAGAAGAGAACCACCCTTTCCTGTGAGGGGATCAATCTGAAGACTGTCTGAACAAGGAAACAGCCCTGGCAAGACATAACAAATATCCTTCGAAGGTTGTCCAAAACGCAGATTGAACTCACCCTTCATACCTCCGGCTACATGGGGAATCAGACCATCCAAAGCTTGTCGCCCAGCTTCATCAGTGTTGATGCCAGTATAGAGATAGGTTCGAAGGAAGCGACCGCTTTGAGACTGTCCAAAAGCATGTGCTCGGTTCAAGGCTCCGGCACAGGAATTTCCTTCCGAGGTTGAACCATATTTCAGGAAAGATACCATGTCTCGCATCGCAGCAAAGCCCAATCCGAGGATTCGACTTCCTCTTGTTGTATAGACCAGCTCATAAATCCGTCCGGGTTGAAATCCTGATTCCATGAAAACATGGTATGGTTCAGGTTCCTGCTCGAATGTTCCTCGGCGTGCAAATACCCACTGATCACGTGGAATCGGTTGTCCAGTATCATTGGGATGATCCTTCACAAACATCTGGGCTTCTGCTTCATCAGGATCTGCGGGCGGATGGGGAAGGTGATCCTTGTGAGAGAGCATTTGCCATTGGCTTGCCTGAGCCTCTTGCTCCTGAAACCAACAGAGGATTTTTCCTTCGAGAGGTTGACCTTGTTCATCCAGTGCTTCTGGAACTCTCATCCCAATCAAGCCAGGTGTGGGAGGAACGTCTGCTTGCCATCCTCCAAAAACCACGGTGTAGCCCTTTCGCAACAGGAAGCCATTGCCAGGCTCCACTGGCATCATTGGATCTTGAGATCTTGGGACGCTGTTGAAGGTCAAGACCGTCTTGGTTCCTCGATTGACCACATCATAGAGAATTGCACCATTACCACGTGATGGATTAGTTGGATACAACATCACGAAGTCCGATTCAAATGCAACCTGCCCACGTTTGTTGGTCGGAGCTAACTCTAAATCGACAATCGCTGCATTGGCAGTTTGCAGAGGGTCTACTTCATAATGAGCAATTCCATGCAGCAACTCGTAGCTGCCGACATCTCCGAATTCTATTCCGGTGGCAAAGCGCTCCTGATGAGTGATTTCTAAACGAACCAAGGGCATCGAGTCCTCTATGAAAAGCGTTTCGGAACTTTTAAAAATTTCTACAAGCCTTCGATCAAGAATAGCTGTCGATCAACCCCACCTTCGAGTTTAGCCAAAGCCCCCTTGTACTCATCACTTTCGTAGGCTTTCTTGGCAGCTTCCATACTATCAAACTCCATCACGACGGTGCGCAAGGGCTTGTTTCCTTCTTTGCTGACAATTTCAGATCCTCTAGCAAGCGGAGTGGCTCCATGAGCTTGAAGTGCTGGCAGGGCATCAGCTGCATAAGCCTTCAGTTTCTCGGGATCGTGAATTTCGCTGTAGATTGAAATCAAATATGCTTTGGCCATCAGTATTTTCTCAACAAAAGTTTATCAATGCCTGATAGAAGTATCCTTCAGCAGGTGTGGAAATTGTTCGTTTGACGAATCATTGAAATGTGAGTTTTTGCTTAGCATTGTGCAGCAGCTCGGCACATCACGTCTAACTTGGCTGCGGCCAGTTCTTCAGAGAGGAATCCAAGCCCAAAGTCCGGAGCAATCACCAGCCGGTCACGTTCAATATGTTCAAGGGCTACTTTGATTTGCCCTGTCACTTCTTCCATACTTTCCAGTCGACTTCTGGCAATGTCAATGGTACGGAAGATGATCGTCTTCTTTTCAAATAATTTCACTAGTTTTAGGTTATTTGCACAGTTGGCATCTTCAATGGAGATTTGATCAAAGTTGAGTTAGTCCATTTCACGGGCAAGTTGGTGATAATTGTCGGGATCAGTTTTCTTGTAATCCTCTTCGTCCAGAAAATTTGGATAACTACAGCAGATATGAACAATTTTGCAAACTTCCTTAGGGACTCCATGAAAGTAGTGCTGGAGCATTTCAAAGCCAAAAGATCTAGCGTCGGCGACCTGCCGAGCAAAGAGGGGTTCATCGACTTGGACATATTTACAACCAGCTTTGACCAACTCAAGAATCTCGAAATTTACAGTTTTTGGCTAGATCTTCCGCCAGGCGTTTTCGATCTTGATAGAAGCAATCGGCGTTGGTGTCCATGATGGTTAACGGGCTGGGAATCCTGAACTTGATCGGCCGACTGGAAACAGACTGAGCATCCTGAAAATCCCGAACCGAGTAAGCCGAGCCTACATGCTGAAGCTGACTTCGAATT
>JACLAC010013028.1_pt1 | contig 69098 bp, 61 predicted proteins | sample 8027881 | NCBI WGS metagenome assembly JACLAC01 (sample SAMN15725517, study PRJNA655200) | protist metagenome | isolation source: fluorescence activated cell sorting (FACS) single amplified genomes of... | place: Spain: Blaines Bay Microbial Observatory, Mediterranean Sea | collected 2016-01-19
GCATACAGCAAAACGAAAAATTTTGCTTTTATTGGAACAGGGATGAAAATCAAGTAAAGTGGTTGATTCGGAAATAATAGTCCAAATGCTGCCAATAATCCAAAAATTGCTCCCGAAGCACCAACAGTGACACTAAATTCACGAATGTAGCCGTATCTTAACTGATCATTAGATATAATTCCCTGAGCATAAGCAAGTTCAATTTGTTGAACAAAATCGTAATTTTCAAATAACTGAACGCCCATATGAAGAAAAACGGCGCCAAATCCTGTTAGAAGATAGTAGATTAAAAATTTTTTTCCGCCAAGCCTATTTTCAATCGGGCTTCCAAAAATGAACAAACCAAACATATTGAATAGAATATGGGTGAAACCACCATGCATGAACATGTGAGAAATAATTTGATAGGGTTCAAAGTCAGGAGATTTGAAAAAATGAAGAGCTCCAATAAATTCGAAATCTGGAAAAATATTTTGTACCACAAAAACAACAATGTTTAAAATGATCAGTTTCTTCGTTATTGGAGCTATGTTATTGAGGTCAATCATTATCCTAATTTATCATTAATTTCTTGGGCGGTAAAGTTAAAAAATGTTGATTTGCCTGATGGGCTTACAAAAGGCGATTCACATTGGAAGAGCTGAATTAATAACTCTTTCATTTCTTCTTCTTCCATTTTAACACCTCGTTTAATTGCAATGTTTTGACTTAAACTTTTCGCTAAGGCTTCTCTTTTGTCCAATTTAATTTCATCGGAGTTGATTTTAAATTGTTCAATCAACTGTTCAATGAGTTGTTTTGCGTTTAATGCATGCAGGTCAGCAGGTAGGCCGTTAACTACAAAATCTGCTGGGCCAAATTCATTGATGTCAATCCCCATTTGCTGAAGTTCGGGAAGTATGCTTTTTAACAATTCAGCATCTGAGGCTTGCAAAGAAATAGTTTCAGGAAATAGTAATTGCTGAGACGCATTTTTTTGTGTGGCTAGTGCAGTTTTAAAATGCTCATACAGTACTCTCTCATGTGCTCTTCTTTGATCAATAAAGATAAGATTGCCATTGTGGAAGGTTTGAATAAATTGCTTGTAAAGTTGTTTGGTGAAAATGAAATTTTCATTCAAATCTTCATGATTTATACTTTTTTGCTGGTGTTCTTCCTCAAATTTAATGTCAACAAAAAGGTCGTGAAAATTTTCATTTTTTAAATCTTTATCGTTTTCGTACAAGTTTTTCCAATCAAAACTACCTTTTGAAGTGCTTGTTTGTAATGCCGATCCAGAACTCCATTTTTTCACTTCAGTTTCTTTCACTTCATCAAATGGATTGAAATCTGGGTTAACTGTGATTTTAGGTTCAGAAACAGGTCCATTATTAGATGGGTTATACATTTGAAAAGAGGTTTCTTGATCAAAGTCAAGAGTAGGAGCAACTTTAAATTTATTAAGACTTTGTTTTGTTGCTGCTCTTAAAATCGCATAAATGGACTTTTCATCGCTGAATTTTATTTCCGTTTTTGTTGGGTGTATATTAATATCAACTTCAGCTGGATCAATTTCTAGTTGTATAAAATAGGTCGGATAAGCTTTTGGGGGAAGTAAATCCTCCATAGCTTGGCCAATAGCATGATTTAAGTAGCTGTTTTTTATAAAGCGATTATTAACAAAAAAGAATTGCTCTCCTCTTGTTTTTTTTGCAAATCCTGGTTTTCCTATAAATCCTGAAATATTTACAATATCAGTGTTTTCAGTAATAGGTACTAACTTCTCATCAAAGGATTTTCCAAAAATTGATGTAATTCTTTGCCTAAAGTTGCCTTTTTCTAAATGGTATACTTCAGAGTCATTGTTTGAAAGTATAAATGTGATTTCTGGATGAATTAAGGCAACTCTTTGAAATTCATCAATTATATGTCTTGTTTCTACAGAATTGGATTTAAGAAACTTCCTTCTGGCTGGAATATTGTAAAAAAGATTTTTAACACAAATTGATGTTCCTTGAGGGGTTGGAGTAGGTTCTTTGGTTTTAATTTTACTGCCTTCATTTATTATTTTAAAACCCAGCTCATCTTTGGCTCGTTTTGTTTTCATATCAACATGAGCAACAGCACAAATAGATGCTAGTGCCTCACCACGAAAACCTTTAGTAAACAGGGAAAATAAATCTTGAGCAGTATTTATTTTAGAAGTTGCATGACGTTGAAAACTCATTACAGCATCTTCTTCTGTCATTCCGCAACCGTTATCTATAACCTGAATTAATGATTTTCCAGCGTCTTTTACGACAAGTTGAATTTTTGAAGCGCCAGAATCGATTGAATTTTCCATCAATTCTTTAACAATACTTGCAGGTCTTTGTATTACTTCTCCTGCAGCGATTTGATTGGCAACAGCGTCAGGAAGTAGATTTATTACATTTTCCATTAATCAAAATTTTTGAGCATTTCCTCAATCTTATCTAGGTAAAGAATTAAAATGCTTAAAAGCACTACTAAAACAATAACTTTTATCATAATTCTTTTCTTCCCTTCCTTTTTTAAATCGGTAAAAGGTACTCTATCATATCTATCATACATAGCATTAGAGTACTTTTTTTTCTTAAAAGAAACACGTTTTTCATTTTTCTTATCCTCAGAATCTTTTTGATACCGTGGTTTGTAATTAAATTGTTTAGGTTTCCTATTTGAAAAGAAAGAGAACATTCGAACCAAAGTTAACGAACACAAGTCATTTTGGAGTAGAAAAGAAGAAGTCTTTTGTCCACCATTAATTAACAATACATCTTTTTTTCTAGTATAATGTATAGTCACGGAACAATTTATGATTAAAACCCTTTTAATAGGACTCTATTTTTTTAAAAATTCCTTAAGAATAGTGTTTTTGTTCAAAATGAAAACAGTAAATTTGAATCACTTTGAAAATAGAAAAGCAAAAAATATGAATCTTCACGAATATCAAGGAAAATCAATACTTAAAAGCTACGGAGTAGGAATCCAAGAAGGGATTGTAATTGACTCTGTTGATCAAGCAAATGATGCAGCTAAAAAACTAACAGAAGAAACGGGTACAGAATGGTATGTGATAAAAGCACAAATCCATGCTGGAGGAAGAGGAAAAGGAGTTGTAGAAGAAACAGGTTCTCATGGTGTTGTTTTAGCAAAGGGTTTGGATAAGGTTTCTGATACTGTTAAAGGTATTTTAGGAGGTCACTTGGAAACTGCTCAAACCAATGGGGTTGGTAAAAAAGTTAACAAGGTTTTAATTGCTCAAGATGTTTACTATCCAGGGGAAAGTGAAATTTCTGAAATTTATATGTCGGTTCTTTTAGATAGAGAATCTGGTCAAAATGTAATTGTGTATTCTACCGAAGGAGGAATGGATATTGAAACGGTTGCGGAAGAAACTCCTGAAAAAATTTACAAAGAGTTTATTGATCCAGCATTAGGTTTACAAGGGTTTCAAGCTAGAAAAATTGCGTTTAATTTAGGCCTTTCGGGAGCTGCATTTAAAGCAATGGCTAAGTTTGTAGGTTCTTTATATGCTGCCTATGTTGGTGCAGATGCTTCAATGTTTGAAATTAATCCAGTATTAAAAACTTCTGACGATAAAATTATTGCCGTTGATGCTAAAGTTACTTTAGATGATAATGCACTGTTCCGTCATAAAGAGTATGCTGAAATGAGAGATGAGTCTGAAGAAGACCCAACTGAAGTTGAAGCAAAAGCTGTTGAATTAAATTACGTTAAGCTTGATGGTAATGTGGGTTGTATGGTTAACGGAGCTGGATTGGCTATGGCTACAATGGACATCATCAAGTTTTCTGGAGGAGAACCAGCAAACTTTTTAGATGTAGGAGGTACTGCAAATGCAGAACGTGTAGAAAAGGCTTTTAAAATAATTTTAAAAGATTCAAATGTTAAGGCAATCCTTGTAAATATTTTTGGAGGAATTGTACGATGCGATAGAGTAGCTCAAGGTATTGTGGATGCATACAAAAACATTGGAAACATTCCTGTGCCGATCATTGTAAGACTTCAAGGTACAAATGCTACAGAAGCTAAGGAATTAATTGATGCATCAGGTTTGGATGTGCACTCAGTTGTTCAATTTCAAGAAGCAGCAGATAAAGTTACTGAGGTTCTCGCATGATTTTAACAATAAAAAAGTTAAACCACGGAAATCATCCGTGGTTTTTTTTGCTTTGTTAAAATGCTGTTAAAGTAAATTGATTAAGATGCATTTCTACTATTTTTGTTTTTATTGAAATAGAATTATGAGGTTTTTAAATAAGTTTAGTTTCGCTGTGGTGTTATCCTTAATGGTAATTTCTTGCAGTGCCTTTAAAGGAAAAAAATCAAATGAGGTTTTTACAGGGCATAAAATCAAGTTTAACATTAAAAACTTGAACGATAGCGTTGTTTATTTAGCGCGATATTTTGGCGACAATAAATATATTAAGGATACAATTGTTGTAAATGGGAAAGAGAAGTTTACCATTGAAGGTGAAGAACAACTAGAGTGTGGTATATATTTGATTGTTCGTGAAAAACGAAACAATTATTTTGAGTTTTTAGTTGATGATCAAAAGTTTACAGTCAATTCAGATACTTCAGATTTTATTAATAAAACAACTTTTATAGGGTCGCCCAATAATGAAAAATTGTACGAGTATTTTCGCTTTACAGGTAAAAAAGGAAAGTTGCTTCAGGACACATCATTGTTAAAGGAGGAGAAAAATGAAATTATTCAAGAAATTAATGATTATAAGAAAGAGTTTGTGAAAAACAATCCTGATAATCCTATGTCTGTGGTGTTTTTAATGCAGGAAGATGTTAAGCCTCCCCAAGAATTAATAAACAAAAAAGGAGAAGATGCCGATCGTGAGCGTTACTATTATTATTTAAATCACTACTGGGATAATGTTGATTTTAACAGTTCTTGCTTATTAAGAACGCCATTATTTCATGGTAAGCTTCAAAGATACTTTGATAATATAGTGCCTCAGCATTATGATTCTGTTCCAATTTACGCAGACGCTCTAATAGAGAAAGCCAGAATAAACCCTGAGGTTTTTAAGTACATTGTAAATTATTTGACTTTTAAATGGGAGACGGGAAAGCAAAAAAGAATGTGTTGGGACAAAGTGTTTTATCATATGGCTAGAAGTTATTATCTAACACAGCCTGAAACACAAACTCCTTGGGTAGAAGAGGGGCAGATGGCTAAAATTAAAACACGTGTTCAAGATCTTAAGTATTGTTTGTGTGGTGAGCAGGCTGTGCCTTTACAAATGAAATATCAAGATAGAAATTATGGAGCAATTGGAATGGACGATACCCTCTTAAATCGAGTAGACTTGTATGCTGTTCCTGCTGATTATGTCATTATGTGGTTTTGGGATTCCGATTGTGGGCATTGTAAGAAACAAACACCTAAATTATGGGATGTGTACCAAAAGTATAAGGGTATGGGAGCAAGTTTAGAAGTGTATTCAATAAATATTGAGCAAGAAACACAGAATTACTTAAAATATTTAAGAGAAAACAAGTACTCATGGATTAATGTTCAGGACACTGCGCATTTAACAAAGTTTAGAGATTACTATGATATTTATTCAACACCAGTTGCTTTTATACTTGATAAGGAAAGAAGAATAATTGGTAAACGAATTGATCCCCCTGCCATCGATAACTTTTTGAAGGAACTTTTTAAACAAGAAGAGGAGAGTGTTGAAGAAAATAAGACTCAAAAAAAAGTAAGCAGAAATTAAATTATAGTTCAAAATGAAAATAGCAATTCTTGGATATGGTAAAATGGGTAGGGAAATTGAAAAAATAGCCTTGTCTCGTGGAAATGATGTTGTTTTAACAGTTGGAGAGGATAATCTCAATGATTTAACAAAAGAGAATTTGAGTGAGGCAGATGTGGCTATAGAGTTTAGTACTCCACATACGGCTTATGACAATATTCAATTGTGTTTCGAAGCAGGTGTGCCTATTGTGGTTGGTACTACTGGTTGGTTGGATAAAATTGATAATTGCATACAGCAAACGGAATCGGGAAAGGGATTGTTTTATGCGTCTAATTTTAGTGTGGGTGTGAATGTGTTTTTTGAAATAAACAAAAAACTAGCTGCATTAATGGCTCCTTATAATGATTATAAGGTAGAAATGGAAGAGGTTCACCATACTGAAAAATTGGATTCTCCAAGTGGAACTGCAATTACTCTAGCTGAAGGTGTTATTGATAATGTGCCGAAGGTTACTAGTTGGGTGAATGACAAAACTATTTCTGAAAATGAAGTAGGCATCCTTTCCAAAAGAATTGAAAATGTACCGGGTACTCATATTGTTACGTATGAAAACGATATTGATGAAATATACATTAAGCATACAGCTCATAATAGAAAGGGATTTGCTTTAGGTGCTGTTTTAGCAGCAGAATTCATGAAAGATAAATCTGGTTTCTTTGGTATGCCGGACCTCTTAGGATTATAAATGTTTTGATTTGTTTTAAAAAAGCCTTTTCAGAGGCTTTTTGACTTTTACTATTAAGATTATTGTATTAAAACAACTATTAATTTCCTTTCTTTATTTTAAGCAGAATAGAATTTCCTATAACCACAATATCAGAAAAAGCCATAAACATAGCTGCTAAAATTGGCTTTAAGTACCCTACTGCAGCTATAGGGATGGCAATAATATTATAGGACAACGCCCAGAAGAAATTTTGTTTAATTGTTCTGTACGTTTGCTTGCCAATCGAAAGAGCGGTTTTTAAAGCAGTTAGGTTTTTATCAATAAGTATAACTTCGGACGAATTTATTGCGATATCTGTAGCCGAACCGAAAGAAATACCTACATGGGCTAAAGCTAAGGATGGTGCATCGTTTATACCATCTCCAACCATAATTACATTATAATCCTTATTGAGCTTTTCAATTATTTTTAATTTTTCTTCAGGTGATTTTTCATAGTAATAATCATCAAAATAAAGTTCTCTTGCGATTTCATCACAGTTTTTTCTAAGGTCTCCCGATAATAGCATTGTTCTATATCCATGACTTTTAAGCCAAGATATTGTTTCTTCAGCATCTTCTTTTACTTGATCTTTAATCCATAGTTCAGCTACAACAGAAGTTCCGTTAAATAGAACTAAGTCGGATGTTAAGATTCTTTTCGTTATTGTTTTAGCGTGCTTATTCGAAACCAATTGATAGGTGTTTCCTTCGGTATCTGTTCCTTTAACACCTTTACCTCGTATTTCAATTACATCTTGTAAATAAATCGGACCAACTTCTTTTTCTAAGGTTCTCACTAAAGATTCGGCAATAGGATGATTGCTTTGTTGCTCTAATGAAAGGATAACTTGTTTAATTTTTTTCTCGGATTCTTTATAGTAATTGAGTTTGTTTAGAATGAATTGTCCTGTTGTTAGGGTTCCTGTTTTATCAAAAACGATAAGGTTTGCTTTGGCTAATTTTTCAAGAGTTGTGCCTCCTTTTATTAAAATGCCAAATTTTGCTAACTTTCCAATTCCTACCATTATTGCTGTTGGCGCGGCAAGACCCATTGCGCACGGGCAACTAATTACAAGAACCGCAACACTGCTCATTATTGAATTTTGTAGGCTTTTTTCAAATACTAGGTACGACAATAAAAAGGTGAAAATCGAGATGATAATTACACTGGGAACAAAAAAATTACTGATTTTATCTCCTGTTTTTTGAATTTGAGGTTTTTGGTTTTGAGCATTTTTAACGAGTTCAATAATTTGATCTATAGTTGATTCACCGTATGTTTTTGTTACTCTAACTAAAGCTGATCCTGATATAACAGTGGTCCCAGAGATAACATCTGTTAATGTGTTTTTAAAAACAGGTCTGCTCTCTCCATTGATTAAGCTTTCATCGAGTTCTAACTCGCCAGATGCAATTATTCCATCTATAGGTACTTTATCACCAGAATTTATTCGGATAAAGTCGTCAATTTTTAGTTGGGTTACTTCAATTCTTTCGATTTTTTCACCATCAATTACTTTTCGTGCAATTTTAGGCCTTAATTCCTCTAAATCTTTTAATGCAGATGTTGTTTTCTTAATTGCTTTTTCTTCTAAAAGGTTTCCTAATAAAACGAGTGTTATGATGGAAGCTGTTGTTTCGAAAAACAAATAGTTATGCGGGTGGCCAATAACAAAAGAACCATATACGCTATAAGCAAAGGCTGCTAAAAAACCAGTTGAAACTAATAGGTCCATATTTGGAACGCCTGATTTTAAACCAAAATACGCGCTTTTTAAGAAGAAAGTACCTCCAGTTAATAAAACAGGTGTTGTAAGGCTGAGTTGTAAAAAAGGGTTGTTCAAAAAGGAGTCTTTACTAACAAACATGTGAGCAACTAAAGGGATAGTAAAAATGACTGAGATCAAAAAGAGGATAGAAATTTTTGATTTTTTTACATTTTTTTCATCATATATGATTTTGAAACCACTTTTAAGCATAAATTTTTCGAAGGATTGTACATCAATATTGCCAGAAAAAATAGCTTCCCCAGTACTGAAATTTACGTTTACATGTAAAGCACCGTGTTTTTTTAGTGATTTTTCAACAGAAAGTGCACAATTAGCACAAGTCATTCCTTGAATTTTCAATTTATGCTTTTTGTCATTCATGAATTAAAGTTACAAATTAGCTTTTAATAGAAATTTTGCTTTCAAGAAAAGTTTTTTGTTATCTTTGCATCCCACAAAATGGCGATGTTAGCTCAGTTGGTTAGAGCACTGGTTTGTGGTACCAGGGGTCGTGGGTTCGAATCCCATACTTCGCCCAACAAAAAAGCGGATTTTAAATCCGCTTTTTTGTTTCTCATCACAATTCATAATTAATAGGTTTGTTTTTCAGTGCTCTGATTTAGATTTTTAACAGTGTGTATTGTTTAAAAAAAATAATTATAGAAACTATTCCTACTAGGATTTAATTTGTCAGAAGGTTATATTTGTTTATCTAAAGACATTAGTATGGACATTCGTCACGATTGGAAATATAAGGAAGTGAGTAAACTTTATGATATGCCTTTATTGGACTTAGTCTATAAGGCAGCAGGTATTCATAGGCAGTTTCATGATTCAAAGCAGGTTCAAATATCTTCTTTGGTATCTATTAAAACAGGAGGATGTCCTGAGGATTGTTCTTACTGCCCACAGGCAGCAAGATATCACACTGATGTTGATTCTCAAAAATTAATGCAGGCAGATGATGTAATTAGTCAAGCAAAAAAAGCAAAAGAGGGTGGAGCTTCAAGAATGTGTTTGGGTGCTGCTTGGAGAGAAGTTAAAGATAATCGAGACTTTGATAATGTGCTTGAAATGGTGCGTGGTATTAATGAAATGGATATGGAAGTTTGTTGCACACTTGGTATGTTAAATGACGAGCAAGCGCAACGGCTTAAAGATGCAGGTTTGTATGCTTATAACCATAACATTGATACTTCGGAAGAAAAATATGAAGACATCATATCTACCAGAAAGTTCAGTGACCGTTTAGACACCCATAAATCTGTTAGAAAAGCGGGAGTTTCACTATGTTCAGGAGGAATAATTGGTTTAGGCGAAGAAAAAAAGGACCGAATCAATATGTTGATTACACTAGCAAATTATCCTAAACATCCTGAATCGGTGCCAATAAATACTTTAGTTCCAGTTGAAGGGACGCCTTTGGCTGAGAATGATCGAGTACCTTCATGGGATTTAATAAAAATGGTTTCTATCGCAAGGATAATGATGCCTGAAAGTGCTGTTAGACTTTCTGCTGGAAGGCTTGAGTTGAATGATGAGGCCCAGGCAATGTGTTTTATGGCTGGAGCCAATTCTATATTTGCAGGTGATACTTTATTAACCACTGACAACCCTGAATTCAAAGCCGATAAAATATTATTTAAAAATTTAGGCATCAATCCAAAGCTGCCGTTTGAAGATGGTGAGCAACCTGTTGTGAATGAACGGTATAAAGAGAATTCCGCTAAAGCAAAAATGGAAGCTAGAATTCGCGCATGGAAGAAAGAAATGGCGGATAAATAACTAGTTCTTTTTTTACGTTATGAAATTTAAAAAACAAAAGCATTTGTTGACTCAAAGAGAGGAAGCAAATGCTTTTCGTTTTCTTAGCCAATCTCAAGGCCTTATTGATTTTTGTTCTAATGATTATTTGGGATTGTCTAAAAAGGGCGAGGAGTTTAAGGGTATTCAAATTAAAGGTAGTGGAGGTTCAAGATTATTAGCTGGTAATTATGAACAAATTGAGGAGTTTGAAGCTTTTTTATCTGATTTTCACAAAGCTGATGAAGCATTGATATTTAATTCGGGATACAACGCCAATGTTGGGTTTTTCTCGTCTGTTCCTCAAAAAGGAGATACTATACTTTATGATGAATACATTCACGCCTCTGTTAAAGATGGTATGCGACTTTCTTTTGCCAAATCATATTCTTTTAAGCACAATAATATTGAAGACCTTGAAAAGAAGTTAAAGTATGCTGAGGGGGATGTTTATGTTGCGGTAGAAAGTGTTTACTCAATGGATGGTGATTCAGCCCCTTTAAATGAACTGGTTAAATTTTGTGAAAAAGAAAGTTTGATTTTAGTTGTTGATGAAGCACATGGGGTTGGTGTTTTTGGGAATTGTGGAGAAGGTTTGGTCCATGCCTTACAACTTGAGGAAAAAGTGCCGGTAAGAATCATAACATTTGGTAAGGCAATAGGTGCTCATGGAGCTGCTGTTTTATCGAACGTAACAATAAAGAATTTTTTAATCAATTTTTGTCGCAGCTTTATTTATACGACAGCTCTCCCACCTCATGTGATTCAGTGTTTAGAAAGTAGTTATTCTGCCTTGAAGAAAGATGGTTTAAATGTGATGTTGTCGGAAAAGATAGAGTTGTTTAAAGCTCAGTTTTCTAAGCGTGATTTGTCTTTTTTAATCCCAAGTGATTCATCTATACAATGTGTTTTGTTTTCTGGAAATCAAGTTGTTAAGAGTGTCTCCGAGTTCTTATTAAATTCAGGATTTGACGTAAGGCCTGTTTTGAGTCCTACGGTTCAAAAAGGAAAAGAAAGAATTCGAATTTGCTTGCATGTTTTTAATTCAAATGAAGAAATAATAAACCTTGCTAATGCAATCAGGATACAAATCTCTCAAGCAAGAAATTAAAAAAACTATAGTATTGGCCCTACCCATTTGTATGGGACAATTAGGCCATGTTTTAACGAGTGTCGCTGATTATACCATGTTAGGGCATACTAATCCTTTAGAAATGGCTGGAGCAACTTTTGCTACATCCGTTTTTTTTCCATTAATGATTTTTGGTTTAGGATTTGGCTTAGGCTTAACACCATTGGTTGCAAACGCCAATGGTGCTAAAGATTTTGAAAAGCAAAAAAAATTATTTGTTACCGGTTTTAAAGTTAATTTTTTAATTGGAGTATTAATTTTAGTGCTCTTATTATGGGTTGGACGTTATTTGAATGTATTCAATCAACCTGATGATGTTATTAATGTGTGTACTAAATATTTTGTTTTAATATCTCTCTCAATAATACCTATTATGCTTTTTTCAGCTTTAAAACAGTATTTGGAAGGTTTGCAAAATACATGGACACCTATGATTATTTCTTTGATTGGAAATGTTTTAAATATAATTTTAAATTATCTCTTAATATTTGATCATGGCAGTTATGGAGGGTTAGGAATAGAGGGTGCTGGTTGGGCTACTTTATTTTCTCGAACTTTTATGTTTCTTACTTTCATAGGCTATTACTTGTATCGAAAAAAATTGCGTGGTGTTTTGATTTCGGTTTTTAAAAACGTAATGAATTTTACGTATTTAAAAGAAATAATCAATATCAGTTTACCCATCTCCGTGTATATGTTTTTTGAGGTCACTGCGTTTTCAGCAGCTACTTTTATGATGGGTTGGGTTAGTGAAGCCCATATTGCAGCTCATCAAGCTGCTTTATCTTTAGCCTCAATATCTTTTGTTATAGCAATGGGTGTAGGCAATGCAGGTAGTATTCGGTCTGCAACTTATTTAGGAGAGGGGAGCGTATATAAAATAAAAGGTGTAGTTAATTCGGTTGTCACAATATCCCTGGTTTTAAGTGCCTTATTTGCTTTTGTTTTTTTGTTTTTTAATGCCCATTTACCACTTTTTTTCGTTGACTCAGCAGAGACTCAAATTATTACTCTTACCTCTGTTTTATTAGTATACGCTGCTTTGTTTCAATTTTCAGATGGTTTGCAGGTTGTTTTTCAAGGATTATTGCAGGGAATAGGTGATGTTAAAATCCCTTCTATTATTGCAGCAGCAGCCTATTGGTTAATTGGACTTCCTCTAGGTTATATTCTTACATTTTATACGACTATTGGCTACTCTGGAGTTTGGATTGGATTGTCAGTTGGTTTAACATTTTCAGCAATCCTTCAAATCACGAGGTACAAATTTTCATTCAAAAAATTATTGAGTTAAGAATGTTAAAAGTAAACTTGGATTAAGTGTATTATACTATAATTCGCTAACTTTAACACCTCTATATTTAGATAGCGATGTTAAAATACAACAGTAAGATTTGGTGGAGATTTTTGTTTAAACCAAGTGGTTATTTTTTTGAAGGCATGCTATGGAGTATTCTTTTATATGGAGTATTAACCACTGGTCTCAACTTATTGTATATTAATTATCCTTTTGAAGCATTTAATATATCGCCTACATTTCATACTGTTTTAGGATTAGTAATTGGTCTTTTGTTGGTTTTTAGAACAAACACAGCCTATGATCGATGGTGGGAAGGTAGAAAGCAATTGGGAATGTTGGTAAATACTACTCGTCACTTTACTATGAAAGTTGAAGGGTATTTAGGAGATGTACAATTCGTTGAGCTTATTAAAATTTATCCGTATGTTTTGAAAGAACATTTGAGGAAGCAAGAATATGTTGAATTAGAGAGAAAATGTCCAGAATGGATGAAGAGTGGTATTATGAGTGCCGATCACAAGCCAAACTATTTGTTGGATCAAATGAGTAAAAAAGTTGTTTTAGCACTTAAGTCTGGTGTTATAACAGGTGAACAATTGCTTGTTTTAGAAAATGAGATTGAGAAATTATCGAATATACAAGGGGCTTGTGAACGAATTAGAAACACACCAATACCTTTTGGGTATGCAATTCATTTAAAGAGGATACTGCTTATTTACTTAATTACCTTACCCTTTGGGTTTGTGAAATCACTTCATTGGTGGAGTATTCCCTTGATGATGTTGGTTTTTTTTACGATGATAGGTATTGAGTTAATAGGAGAGGAAATAGAAGATCCTTTTGGAAAAGATGTGAATGATTTACCTTTTGATGAATTACAAGATAAAATAGAAGGAAATATTAATGAAATTCATGAGAAATTTAAAGCATAATATTTTTATTCTTTTGGTGTTTTCTGCATTAATAGGCTGTAATACGGATAGTCATGTCGCAGATTATAAATCAAAGGCACCGAATACTTCTAAAGCTGAGATTGTTGTATTGGACTCTCTTGTAAACGATACTTTGGATGTAGATACTATCTTGAAAAACACCTCTTCATTTGAAAACAGAGATACAAGTTTAGGTAGTAGTATAAAGTATGAAAAGCCTTTTGATAGCTTACATAATTTAGTAAAAAGCTCTTCTTCAATATACAATAAAGTGACTTTAAATAAATGTATTGTTGGAAAGTGGCTGGTTGAAAAGAGAATTGGAAATGGTGAGGAAAAGCTTGGTGATCAGAAGGTTTTCGCTGTATATGAAGAAGATTCTAGTTTCTTTATGTCAGCTATTCATGTTTCTGGCAAATGGTGGATCTCAGATACGTTGCTGTTTCAAAAAATTCAATCTCCTTCAAAAGTATCCATTGACACTTCTATTATTCACGTTTTGAATGATACTGTTTTAGAAGTATCGGAAATGCAAAGGAATTATAAATTTATTTTTAAAAAGGTTTCTAAATGAATCAGCCATTAGCTGAAAGATTGCGTCCTCGTTCTTTAGATGATTATTTAGGTCAACATCATTTAGTAGGTAAGGATGGCCCTATTCGATTGGCTATTCAAAGCGATTTATTACCCAGTATGATTTTTTGGGGACCTCCAGGGGTTGGAAAAACAACATTAGCTCATATTATTTCTCAACAATTGGACCGTCCATTTTATACCTTAAGTGCTGTTAATTCTGGTGTTAAAGAAGTTAGAGAAGTCATTAATAAGGCTGAATCTAATGGCCTGTTTAATGGGGGCAAGTCTCCTGTTTTATTTATCGATGAAATACATCGGTTTAGTAAATCTCAACAGGATTCTCTTTTAGGTGCTGTAGAAAAAGGAGTGGTTACATTGATTGGGGCGACTACTGAGAATCCATCTTTTGAGGTTATATCAGCGCTTTTGTCTAGGTCTCAAGTTTATATTCTTGAACATCATTCAAAAAATGAATTAGAAGGTTTATTATCCAGAGCAATGAAAGAGGATGTTGTACTTTCAAAGAAGAATATTTACTTAAATGAAACGGAAGCATTAATACAATTAAGTGGAGGCGATGCTCGCAAGCTTTTAAATAATTTTGAGCTACTTGTTCATTCAATTGGAGGCGATAAAATTGAAATATCCAATGCGGAGGTTAAGCGCCATGTTCAAAAAAATATGGCGAATTATGATAAGTCGGGTGAAAATCATTTTGATGTTGCTTCGGCTTTTATCAAATCAATTCGTGGAAGTGACCCTAATGCGGCAGTATATTATTTAGCGAGAATGATAGAAGGTGGAGAAGATCCAAAGTTTATCGCACGCCGATTAGTAATATCTGCCAGCGAAGATGTTGGTTTAGCAAATCCAACTGCTCTTGTCATGGCAAATGCTTGTTTTGAGGCGGTTAAAAATATTGGTTATCCTGAATGCAGGATACCCTTATCTCAATGCACCATTTATTTAGCAACTTCTTCTAAAAGCAACAGTGCTTATGAAGCGATTAATAGAGCACAACAAATTGTCAAAGAACGAGGTAATTTGTCGATTCCATTGCATTTAAGAAATGCACCCACTAAATTAATGGAAGATTTTGGGTATGGAAAAAATTACAAGTACGCACATCACGGTGAAAATAACTTCATAGAACAAGAGTTTTTTCCAAAAGAGTTAATCGGTGAAAAAATTTACCACCCCGGAAGCAACCCTAAGGAAAAATTAGTGTTAGATTGGTTGGAAACGTTATGGAAAGGGAAGTATTAAATGAAAGCCTTTCTGTTAATGAATGAAAACTATGTCGTTTAAAAGAACAACTGTTTTTATAGTTTTAGTAACATTGATTTGCTCATGTGCTACTGTGTCTAAAAGAAAACATAGAAGTGGTTATTATATAGATTGGAAGGGTGTTTCAAAAATAGTGAAGAACAAGGACGTTCCTTTAAAACCAAAAACTTCAGAAGTTGGATTTCAAAAAAATCAGGAAGAGAAATCATTGATTAAGAAAAATAAAATTCTGCCTTTTGTTTCAAAAAGTAATGTTCATAATATTCAACAACAAGATTTATATGTTGTTGCACAAACTAAAAAGAGGAATAGTTTAAATAACCGTTTAAAAAATAAAATACCAAAACAATTCAACAGGTTCAAAAATAAATCTGGAACATCAGATATAATGTATTCATACTCAATACCGGATGAAGAGGAAATTGATAAAGGTTCAAACGTTTTACTTAAGATATTAGGTACTATTGGTATTTTAATTTTAGCATACGCACTTTTTGTAATGGTTCTTGGATTTTCATTCATATTGGCTTTTTATCAAAGTCTTATTTGGGCTGCCGTTGTGTTTATTGGAGGGATTATAGGTGTGATTGCATTAACTGCCCAGCTATTAATTTTGTTGTGGAGAAAAAGAAAGAAGGACAGAAATAAGGATAAAAAGAAAAGTGAAACAAGTAATTTATTTTTATTAGTAGGATCAATTTTAACCATATTTTCAATGATTATATTATATATCGTTCACTATTATTCATTTTATTGAATGTAGTAATTCTATGATTTCACAGTTTTTAATTTCACCATTTTCAAGGATTTCTAGCTTTACAGCTGTTTGAATTTTATGAAAACCATGTTTTCCGCACGCTCCAGGATTGATGTGTAGATGATTTAATTTATGGTCATACATTATTTTTAAAATGTGTGAATGACCACAAACAAAAATATCTGGTTGTTCAATTTTAATTAGGTTTAAAGCATGTTTGTTGTATCGATTGGGGTATCCTGCTATATGTGTTATTACAATTTTCTTTCCATGAATTTTAAAAATTTGATTTTTCGGATACTCTGTTTTGACAGTATGGTTATCAATATTGCCATGAACAGCAACAACGGGTTTGATTGTATTTATTTCATCGATAATAGCAATATCACCAATGTCACCTGCATGCCATACAATATCTGAATTTCTAATGTGTTTTTTCAATCGAGTATCAAGAAAAGAGTGGGTATCAGAAAGTATAAGTATTTTCGTCATCTTTTCTTATTTTTTGTTGTGTTCAAAAATTCAAAAGTTCAATAGTAAATTGTTCAATCATTTCTATGGCCTTTTAAGCGAATGCCATTCTAAATTAATACTTTTGTTACAACAATGATTATTCATTTAAATATAATAGTTCATGGTAGAGTCCAGGGTGTTGGTTTCCGGCAATTTGCGCAACGAATTGCAAATGAAAACAGTGTTGCTGGTTTTTGCAAGAATCAAGCTAATGGGACTGTTTATTTAGAAATTGAGACAACTCAGTTGAGAGCAGATCAGTTTTTAGAATGGATGTATCAAGGATCAATAATGGCAAAGGTTTCAAAAATAGACATTGAGCCCGGAGAGGTTAAAGGATTTGATTTTTTTGAAATTAAACGATGATGGAGATTATTTATACAGTATGTTCTTCTTATGAAGAAGCCAAAATGATTGGGAAAAAAATGGTGCAAGAGAAAATGTGCGCTTGTGTAAATATTATACCAGAAATGGAGTCTATTTATTTTTGGGATGGAAAAATAGTAGAGGATAAAGAAGTTATTTTGCTTATTAAAACCCAACAAGGTTATTTTGATACTATTTCACAAAAAATTAAAGAGTTACATTCTTATGAAGTTCCGTGTGTTTTTAGTTTGCATGCACAGCATGTAACTAATGATTATTTGACTTGGATGAACAATTATATTGAACTATGAGATATTTAGTTCGGTTAAAATATAATGGCTCGGAATTCTGTGGTTGGCAAATTCAACCCAATTCTATAACAGTTCAGGAAGTAATCGAACAGAAATTAAGTATGTTAATGAATCAATCTATTAAAGCCATAGGATGCGGAAGGACAGACACTGGCGTTCATGCTCATGATTTTTACTTGCATTTTGATGCAGATAATATAGCGTTTGAAGCGAAACAATTAAAGTATAAGCTAAATTCTGTTTTACCTTCTTCAATTGCTATTACGGAGTTAAGGAAAGTTTCAAAAGATTTTCATGCCCGATTTTCAGCGGTTTCGCGTCAATATAAGTACTATATTAAATTAACGAAGGATCCTTTTAAGGAAAACTTTTGGTATGTACGTCAACCTTTGGATATAGAAGCAATGAGAGTGGCTGGTAAATTTCTTCTGGATTATGAGGATTTTACATCTTTTTCAAAGTTGCATACCGATGCTAAAACAAATTTGTGCAGCATTACTCAAATGGATTTAGAAAAAAACGAAAATCATATTGTTATAACCATTACTGCTAATCGGTTTCTGCGAAATATGGTTCGAGCAATAGTTGGAACTTTAGTTGAAATTGGTTTAGGTAAACGAGTTCCAGAAGATATGAAGCGCGTAATTGAGACAAAAGATAGGTGTGAAGCTGGGTCAAGTGCGCCGGCTAATGGGTTGTTTTTAAATCAGATTACATACCCTAGTGAATTAATTGAAGGGATAGAATGATAAGTAAAGATGTCACCGGTAAAGCTATAGACGGAGAGGTGTTAAAGCGCACAATGAAGTATGTTCAACCCTTTCGAACAGCTTTTTACTCTACAGCGCTTATTACTATACTTTTATCTTTTATGGCTCCTGTTCGAACCTATCTGGTAAAAATTGCAGTAGATGATAAAATACAATATGGTGATGTAGAGGGGTTACAGGAAATAATACTGATTCTAGTAGGTTTATTAATTATTCATGCAGGAATGCAGTTTTTGCAATCTTATATGGCGAATTGGCTAGGTCAAAGTGTCATTTTAACTATACGAAGAAAGTTATTCAACCATGTAGTTTCCTTTAAACTCAAATACTTTGATACTACTCCAATAGGAACTTTAGTAACAAGAGTAACTAGTGATATTCAAACTATTGCTGAGGTTTTTTCAGCAGGTTTATTAAACATCATTAGTGATATTTTGCAACTAATCATGGTATTGGCCTTTATGTTTTATATTAACTGGGAACTAACTTTAATTGTATTAGCACCTGTGCCTATTTTAATTGTTGCAACCATTTTGTTCAAAAGGGCTATTAAAACAGCATTTATTGATGTAAGAAAAAATGTCGCAAAAATTAACACATTTGTTCAGGAGCATGTTACAGGAATGAGCGTTGTTCAGATTTTTAACCGAGAGGATGAGGAAATGAGAAGGTTTAAAGAGGTGAATGAGAATCATAAAAATGCATGGATAAAAACAGTTTGGGCAAATGCTATATTTTTTCCAGTTGTTGAGATTTTGTCAGCTGCATCAATTGCCCTGTTGGTATGGTGGGGTGCGAGAGGGGTGATTTCAGGCTATGCTCAAATTGGTGATATTATGGCGTTTATCCTTTTTATACATATGATTTATCGTCCTATTCGTCAATTAGCGGATCGTTTTAACACTCTTCAAATGGGGATGGTAGCTGCAAATAGAGTGTTTAATGTTTTGGATACGGATGAACACATTTCAGATGAAGGAGATAATTCTTCTATTGATGTTAAAGGAAGTATTTCGTTTCAGAACGTATGGTTTGGATATAAACCTGAAAGTTATGCTTTAAAAGGGGTTTCGTTTGATGTAGAAAAAGGTCAAACATTAGCTTTAGTAGGAGCTACAGGAGCGGGTAAGTCTTCTATTATTAATGTCCTTACCAAGTTTTATGAGATAAAAAAGGGGACTATTTTGGTTGATGGGGTCAACATTAATGATTTTACCCTTGAACATTTAAGAAAAGTTACTGCAGTTGTTCTTCAAGATGTGTTTTTGTTTGATGACTCCATATTGAACAATATAACACTAGATAACCCTGATATCTCTGAAGAAAAGGTAATCGAAGGCGCAAAACTTATAGGCGTTCATGACTATATAATGGGGTTGGAGGGGGGATATTCTTATCAAGTGCGCGAGAGAGGTGCCGTGCTTTCGGTTGGGCAAAGACAATTACTTGCTTTTTTAAGAGCTTATGTATACGATCCACAAATATTAATTTTAGATGAGGCAACTTCGTCTGTTGATACGCAGTCAGAGCAATTAATTCAGCGAGCAATAGAAAAGTTAACAGAGGGAAGAACTTCAATTGTGATAGCTCATAGGTTGTCAACCATTCAAAATGCTAATCAAATCATAGTGATGGATGAAGGTGAAAAAGTTGAGCAAGGAACGCATAAAGAATTGTTGGAGGTTGAAGGGTATTATAAACGATTGTTTGAGTATCAATTTAAGAGTGATTAATGTTATTGAGCTAGTAAGGTATTCTTAAAAATTAAAAATGCTGAAATAATCACTAAACTTTAATAGCTCCCTTTAATCCAATATATTTGTTGAAACGAAATGAATATGCTTGAAATAGTTACTTTTGCTAAGACCAAATTCTTGTTTGTTTTTGTAATATTGGTTCTTTTCTTGTGCTCATGCTCTGATGAAAATAGAATTCATTCAAATTATATACCTGCCAACTCCTGTATTGTAGTTAGTGTTAACACTGAGAAGATTTTTGATGATGCCGTTTTTGATTTAATGGCAAATAAGGATTTAGATAATAATTTGAGGTTTATTCCTTTTTACAGTATGGTTCAGAACCCATCTGCTGCTGGGCTTAAAATGTTTTCTAAGTACCATATATTTGTTTCTGGGTCAAACCTTGTTGATGTAAAAGTAGGTGCTATTCTTCCTTTAAATGACGGAGAGGATTTAGCTGAATATGTTCAAGTGAATTTTCGAGCTAAAGTAATTGAAAACGATGGCTTCCGAGCAGCAAAAATTTCGGAGAAGCACAATCTTATTTGGGATGATTATACTGCAATATATTTTTCTGGAGAATCAGATGGAGATATCATAAAAGAAGGGAAGAATTTTTTTATTCAGGCGGATAAAGAAATATTAGCAACAAAAGATTCTACTTTATCTTACGCTTTAAATGCGGATGTTCATATTTCAACATGGTTAAAAAATGATGATTTTTCTAAGTTCATTAATCAAGGTCTAATACTTATGGATGACCTAAGCGCTTTTGATGTTATTTTCAATAGTAGTGCTACTTTTAATGACGGAAAAACTGTTTTGTTAACCAGTTTTAATGACGGTAATATAACTACAAGATACCGCCAATATTTGACGCCTGAACAAACATTAAAACAATTTGATACAGAAAAAGAAAATAACATATCAGCTTTAGTTCCCATGGCTATTTCTGAAAATCCTCTAGTATTGGTAAGTACATCATTGAATCCCACTACTTTAATTGAGCTTCTGAAAATGTATGGGTTTGGTAAGGACTGGAACCAGCAAGTAGCTAATTTTTCTTTTTTACCTCAAATAAATCAGTTATCAGATTATCTTGAAGGAGATGTTTTGGTTTTGGTTGACGGATTTGAAGAGGTTGCAAAAGTAAAAGAAGTACCAGATATTGATGACGAGGGCAACGATACATTGGTTTCAAAAGAGGTGATTGATAAAAATCCTGTTGTTTCTTTTGGCCTAACGGTTAAAGATTCAATAAGGTTTAATTTTATGATTAATCTTCTGGGATCTAATTTACCAAAGGAAGATGGCTTTTTTAATTTCAATGATGAGGTTTATTTTGCTGTACGAGGAAATTATTTTTTCCTGACTTCAACAAAACAAGGTGTTGAAGCTGTGAACGAAATGAGCGGTGAATTGTCGCCACATTTAAATTCAATGGTGTTAAAACATACATCAGTGTGTTATTTTGATGTTGGTGAAATTTTAAAACAAGACGAAAGACTTGCTCAATTTAATTTAGCAGGAACTAATAATTTGAATAACGTCTTGCTTTTTAAGGATGGTGTTACCAGTAATGGAATTATTGAGGGAGAAACTAGAATTAATTTTACGAATCAACAAAATAGTGTTGTTTCAACGTTAAAATTGTTTTCAGACTTATTTGGTCATTTTAATCCTTCAGATTCAATGGGTATAATGAAGTTTTAATTAGTTCTAGTATTATATTTACATTCAAAATTAGATTTCAATAATGTACAGAGTTGTGTTTTTTACTTTATTCTTTGTGTTTAAGAGTTCTTTATTTTCGCAGACTAATTCAGAGGTTTTGTATCAAAATCATTTGAACATGTTTAAGTGGTCTGAGGAAAGAGGTTTGAAAAGTATTGATACAAATGATTTAAAAGAGCCTGCTGTAATTTTACTTGACGAGCATAAATATATTTTTAGTGGCGTTTCAGAAACTCAGCATGTAACACATAGAATTATTCGAGTAAATAATGATTTGGGAGTAGAAATGTTTAACAAAATGTACATTCCTACTAATGATGAGAACGCAATTACAAAATTAAGAGTCCGTTGCATTAGCCCAAATGGTAAAATAGTGAACTTCGACATGAGTAACTTAAAAAGGTTTGATAACCTTGAAGGTAATGGGGGCTACACTGTTTTTGCGATTGAAGGAATTGAAATTGGTGGTGAAATCGAGTACTATTATAAGCTAAAGCTACCATTTTATACTTGCAATCGATTTAACCTTCAGTCAAACTCAAATAAGAAAAGTTGCAAATTAGAGCTTGAAATTGATAGCGATTTTTCTTTTGATATAGGTATGGAGAACCTCGACCAAGACTATGGTTTAGTGGATAGCTCTAACTCCTATAAAGAATGGGTTTTTATAGAACTTGACTCTTTACCAAAGCACAGTAGAAAAGATGCGGAAGTTTTTAAAAAACGCATGAATTTATGTTTTAGAAGATTTTCAGAAAACGGTTATAATTATGAACTGTTTGATCGACAAAAATTTTGCAGAAGAGAACTTGGATATTTTAGCACTTACAGAAATTTTGAGGTTAAAAAGAAAGTATATAATAGCGATGTTAAGAAAGTTTTGAAGCAAAATTTAAGAAAAGGGATAGATCAGTTTACAAATAATCTTCACAAAAATTTTTCAATTAAAGGAAAAGGAGAATCGGAAAAAGGGGGAAGTCAGTTAACCAAAAAACAATTTGTTGCGGCAGCATCTTTCCTTTTAAAAAAAATGCGAATACCTCATTCAATATACGCCGTGGGTAATCGTTATGTAAATAGTTATGATAGTCAAAGAAATTTAAGTTATTATGATGTTGATGCATTTATAATTCATTTTCCTGATGACAATTTGCTTTGGGATCCGAGTTGTAAATACTGTGAGTCTTATTATGTGCCTTATCAATACTTAAATCAGGAATTAGTTTTTGTAGGTCATTTTAAATCTCTCTTGACTTATGAGAATTTCACATATAAGTATTTAAAATATGTTCCCACACCAGGTTGTGATTTTTCCACTAGGCTTACGAATATAAACCTGTCTTTTAATGATGATTTAACTGCCCACTATTCATTTTATCAAAATATTCAAGGGTATTATTCAACGAATTTAAAGTCCTGGTATAGGTATCACAACGGAACAGGAGAGCGTTTTGAAAAACATATCAAAGAAACTTTAGAAGATTTTGGTGATTCTCCAGAAGTTATAGATTTTGACGTTTCTGAAAACAACAAAAAAGAAATTGTTTTAAAGGCCAATATGGAAGATGAAAGTATTGCAAAGAAATTAGGAGATAAATTAATGCTCAATATTGGTTCTATAATAGGCATTCAATCGGAAATGTATGATAGCGTGAAAAGAGTAAACCCGATTATTCAGCGATATCCGAAAAAATACAAGTACGAAATACGTATTAAAATTCCTGAAGGGTATGAGTACTTGTCTTCTCAAAATGTAGAGTTGGATGATTTAGCCAAAAGAGAAACAAAAAATATATTTGGCTGGAATTCCAAATATACAATAGAGGGACAGGAAATTGTGATTCGTATCGAGGAGTTTTATGATATTACTAGAGTTGAGGTTGATGAAATACCTCAGTATAGAAGCGTCATTAATCAGGCTGCAGATTTTAATAAGGCGGTAATTTTCTTTAAAAAGAAATAATATTTATTACTTTATTTCCTGAATTGATCGAACAATACCTTGCATTTTGTCTTTTAAATCATCTTTTTTATCGGCTAATGTCCACGTTAGTATTTGATAAAATTTATTTTTTCCTTCTACGGCAGCAAAGGTGTAAAATACATCAATTCCATCAATACTACCCTCAATAGTTGCAATTCTTGCATTCATTGAATTTACTATTGTTTTATCTATGGATGATGCTGAAAAACCTTCTATAGATAAAGCAAAATTATCCATTAAAAGTTTTGCGTACCCATCTATATCATCGTTATATGAATCGGTTAATAAATTATCGATTAATGCTGAACTAAATTCAGTTTTAGGCTCATCAATTACAATTACATAGAATTCCTTGAATAAGTTTGCATACTGTAGGGAAGCTTCTTCATGCAAACTTCCATTTTCAGACAAGTAAGACGGCACTGTGAGTGTATATTGATTGTTTACGGGAATTACTTTTGGCTCATTACTAAACTGGTCACATGAACCAAGAAACAAAATAGCTATTAGTAAAGGAATTATTTTTTTCATTGGGGATTTGGTTTAAATGTAAATGTAACGATTAAAACATTGTGTTTTTAAAGTGCAAAAATAATTATGACAGAATCTATGTTATTTTAAATTTTGTTAGTAGGTAATAAATTTTTGTTTAAATACATTTCCTTTATAGTCTACTAACTTAAGAGTATGTTTTCCGATAGATGGCTGAATGTTGATTTGATGAATTGTTTGGGTGCTACCTACAAATTCTTCATCTATATGCCAGAAAATAATTCCTTCTTTCTCCCTATGTGTTGCCTCAAGACTTATTTTTTCAAGTGTGCCATTAAGGTTTACAGGAATATGAATACGACTTATTTTTTTAGGATAAATTATTTTCATAATATCAGAATTATTCGGGCTGGAGCATTTTGATAAGAAAGGAGGAATAACTTTATAGTTTGCATGAGCGGTTTTATAATAATGTTCCATCAAGGCAGGAAGCACAAACCAACTCGTTTTTTTCATATCAAAAGTAGAATAACAATCGCTATTAACTTGATGAGTTTGCTCTTTATTCATATGAATTAATTTATGAAACTGGCATGTTTGTACATCTTTCGCTTGTTTGTTTAACTGAACATTCATTGGGTTGGGACAATGATTACCTGCTTTAAACCCACTTTCCTTACATATTCTAAAGTTTTTTAAATCATTTAAGGGCTCTTTGAACCAAGATGATGGCGGTAGTAAATTGTAAACATCAAACAAAAGAGGGGCAGCTGCTTTTACACCTACTATACCAGGACGGCCTTCCCCACTTGCATTTCCCACCCATACGCTAACTACATATTCAGGAGTTATACCAATTGCCCAGGCATCTCTAAATCCATAAGAAGTACCTGTTTTCCATGCTACTTTTCGTGAGCTACTAAACATTTTCCAGCTTGACTCTTCTCCTGGTCGAATAACTTCAAGCATAGAGTTAAAAGTCAGGTGAATAGCGCCTTGATTAAAATCAGAATAAAAGGGTATTGTTGTTTTTTCAGGTTTATATGAAATAGAAGGATACTTATTTTGTTTTTTTAATTGATTGGCTTGCCAAGCCATTTTTCTATAGGCTTTATTCAAATCCCATAAACTTGTTTCTGCTCCACCCAGAACGAGTGAAAGGCCGTAATGATGAGCGGGTTGCGTTAAGGTATTTATCTCTAAAGCTTTTAATTTATGATAAAAGTTGTTTAGCTCAACTTTTTCAAGAAGTCTTACAGCAGGGATGTTTAGTGATTTAGCTAAGCATTCTTTTGCGGGTACTGCACCTGCAAAACTTTGAACATAATTTTGTGGTGTATACCCTTTGTAGTGCGTTGGAATATCGGGAAGAAGAGTATGAGGAGTAATAAAGCCTTCATCGAAAGCCTGACAGTACAAAAAAGGCTTTAAAATACTTCCTGAGCTTCTGGGAGCGTGGACAATATCAACAGCTTCATTATGATTAAACCCAAGACCAGTAACATTACCATTGTAACTAATTATTTTTCCTGTTTTTACATCGGTAACCAAAACAGCAATGTTATTAATATTATTTCTCCTCAATTTTTTAGAGTGTCTTCTTACGAGTTTATTGATGCTTGATTGTAATCCAAAATCAATACTTGTTTGATGTTTTTCTCCATTAATGGCATTTTTACTTATGTAGTTTAATAGGTGAGGGGCATGTTGAGGAAGCGCATGAGGCTTTTGAGGGAGCTCTTCCAGTAAAGATAACTCGTATACCTCATTCGATATAATTTCAACATCTAACAATCTTTTTAGTAGCCGATTCCTCTTTTTTAACAAAAGCGAATGGTTTTTACCAGGGAAAATTAAACTAGGGGCATTAGGAAGTACTGCCAATGTTGCTGACTGTGCCCAAGTTAATTGATGCGATGGTTTTCCATAATAACGCCAAGATGCTGTTTCAAGTCCAACAACATTTCCTCCAAAAGGCGCATAAGTTGAATAATACCTTAAAATATCATTTTTTGATTCACTAAATTCTAATCGCGTTGCCCAAAATGCTTCAATTATCTTTTGCCAGAATGTTCTTGGAGGGTTTTCTCGCATCAAACGAACGGTTTGCATTGTAATAGTGCTTCCTCCAGAAACTACTTTTTTTTGTGATAAATTTTGGTAAACTGCTCTGCCTATTGATTTCAAACTAATTCCCCAATGTGATTCAAAGGTTCTGTCTTCAAATTGAATGATGCACTGCTTAAATTTTATCGGAACTGAGTCAACTAAAGGAAAACGCCATTGTCCGTCTCTTGCAATTTTAGCACTTAATAAATCCCCATTTTTGGATTCAATAATAGTACTTGTGGGAAGTTTAAAATATATTTTGGGTAAACAAAATAACCAATAAATAAAAATAATCGCAATTAAACTTACAACCGTTTTAAACCATCTTTTTTTATGAATACTTTTTAGTTTCACGTTGTCAAGTTAGTTGATTTATTGGTGTTAATTAAGTTGATTTATTATTCGATACAATTTGAATGTAAAGTGCTTTAGTACTCTTTTATAAAACTCAATTAAATATCCAATAATAACTTGCTTGAAATAAGTGTTTTCTTTTACCCATATCGCAAATTAGAGATTCTCTTGGGTATTTTTGAGGTGTAAAATCCTGTCCGTTATTTTTTTGAGTTTTTTGATAAAAGTCTAAAGCTACAAAGCTTTGAGAAACAATTATTTTTATTTGTTGCAAAAAACTATTCATATTAGCTGTAGGGATGGCAATTTTACAATATTCAAAGGTTTCTTTGTATAGTTTTTGAACTTTGTATTTTAAAACCTTAATATCCTTGGTTTCCGTAGCAACCGTTCTTATACCTTCTTTAATATCTTTGTTTACATCAAAAATATCATTACAAACTTGAATCAACCCTCCAATTTTAAGTAAGCACTCTATTTCTTGTTCAGAAATTACGTTAGGAAAACAACATCGATAAAACAACAGAGATTCTCCTCCTTTTTTATAAGTGATATTAAATAGCTCTTGCCATTCTGTTGCAGGATCTTTTTGCTTTAAACTTAGCACTTGAGCTTCAAATACACGATTTGCAAATTCATTTAGTCTTTTTTTATCAGGAGAAATCAATAAAATTTCACTTACCAAATCACAAAATAATTTTTCATGAGCATTTTGAGGTTTGATTTTTGGAGACAAACTCATTAATCCCTTTATTCTTCCTGAAGATTCGTAAGAGCGATCGAAAAAGTCATCAAATAATCCAGTAATCGCAGCCATTAATGTAAGCGACTTTCTTTCTTGCGTTCCTACTTTAACATTTAGTAAGTCAGCAATGCCTTCTCCAGCTAAAACGGGTGAACCAATTCCATAATAGTTGGTTATTTTTTCAAAGTCATACTCTGTTAGAGAGCCATCGTTTTGTTTGTGGTACTTACTAAGAAATGGATGGAGATATTCATGGACAAAAGCTTTTTGCTCACGAATTTGATTTTGAACAGATAACAATCGTTTCGGGAAAATGAAAATGTTTCTAACAAAGCTCATCTTCCCTATAAGTTAGTTTAATTGAATTTTATTGTTGTTAATTATTCCAATAACTTTTCCTTTAATTTCAGAGCCAATAAAAGGTGAGTTTTTGGACAAGCATTCAATATCAGACTTTTCAAAATTGTGGCTTCCTTTTTGACTAAATATAGTCAGGTTAGCTCTTTCATTTTCTTCTATCTTGGGATTTAAACCTAAAATATGAGCAGGATTTGTTGCTATTAATCGAATAATTTCTTCTTCTGAAAAACCATCTCCAAGAGCTTGATTTAATGCTCCAAATGATGCCTCTAAACTCACTCCTCCAAAGTCAGCATTATCAAATTCACAAAATTTAGTTTCAATGTTTTTAGGAGTATGGCCACTAGATACAGCGTCAATTGTCCCGTCTTTTAAACCTCTAATTAGTGCATTTCTATCTTCCTCTGAACGCAAGGGAGGCAACAGTTTGTAATTCGCATCAAATGAAGTGGTTGCTTTATCTGTAAAATAGAGGTTTGAAATATTTACATCGCAAGTTACTTGAATGCCTTTTAATTTAGCTTCTTTAATTATCTCAATACTCTTTTTAGTAGAAACTCCGGTTATATGAATAGGAGAATCTGTATATTCAGCGATGTATAAATCTCTGATTAAAGCGAGTTCCTCAGCAAGTGCAGGGCGAACCTTCATTCCTAAGGTTGCGGCAACCTCCCCTTCATTGATCATTCCTCCATTAGCGACAGTTTCATCTTCACAATAACAAATTATTTTTCCCCCAAACGGTTTTGTATACAAAAGAGCTCTTTTTAATAACTCAGGGTTTTTTAATGTTTTTTTTCCGTCCGTAAATGCAACAGCTCCAGATAGATGCATGTCATACATTTCAGTTATTTCTTTTCCTTCTTGATTCTCAGTTACCGTTCCTGCGGGTAGTAAGTTTACAATATTGTTTGAAGAACTATTTTTTACAAATTTAATTTGAGATTTATTGTCAATTGGAGGTACAGTTCCGGAAACTCCCAAAACTGATGTAAAACCACCTTTAGCAGCGCTTTTTAGTAAGTTTTCGATGTTGTCTTGATGCTCATTTCCGGGTTCTCTTATAACGCTAAATAAATCAACCCAACCGTCAGAAACACATAAGTGATCACCTTTAATTACATTTTTAGAACCACCTAAATTTTTTCCGATTTTAACGATTGACCCTTTTTCAATTAATATGTCTTTGGTTTGTAAATGAAAAACTGAATTAGGACTAATGATTTTTGCAGATTTTATCAGTGCATCCATAGAAAATTAATTTGAGTAAAAATAGCCAAAATTGATTGGCTTAACCTAATAAGAAGTTAAATTTTAATTCTTATTAAAATCATTTCTGCGAAAAGGCAAACTAAGGCGATAATTAAGCATGAAAACCAGTGGGTGTTTTTTATATCGGATAGTTGTTTTAAATTATTGGATTGGTTACCAAAAACCTCAACAATTGATATTAGAGGGGAATTGGTAATCTTGCTTAATGTTTTAAGTTGTTCGTCAATGACCATACTTTCAGTTCTATCATAATTCAAGCCAAACGAACCGATTATTTTCTTGGAGTTCATTAGTTCATAATACCCTTTCTTAAAAGTAGAAGGGATTAATGATGAGTGATTGTTTATTCTTAGTTGAGAGACGTTGTTTTTGGATTTAATATTGATGTGTCGATCTGATGATGAAGGTGTAATCAACTTAGTTTTACCGGAAATAAAATATTGAATAGGGGTCGTGTTGATAGATTTAAATAGCATTTGATACAGTAGGGGTATTATTAGTGCTTTTTGAGAAAAATTAGATTGTGATTTTGAAAGACCGCTTCCTAGATAGTAAAAGTTTTTGTGCGTAATAAGAAATGGAGAGTCGTTTTCTTTGAAAATAATTGTTTCAGAATTTTGAGCAGGAACCAAATCATAATGAGTGTATAATGAAGGGAAAGCTTCTTTTAAATTTTTTCTTTCTTTCTTTTTTTCAAAAACGTCTTTAAAAAATGAATGCGATTTTTGGATGTCTCCAATATTAATAGTTGAAGTGTCTATGCCTCTAACAGAGACATTACCCCACAGCTTAAATGCATTATTGTAATTACTTATGTCGGTATTTTCCCCAGGTATTATTCCTACAATTTTTCCGAGTTTACTGAGTTTTAATAATTCAATTGCTAAGTTTTGAGATATTTTATCGAGTTCGCCAAGAAGAATTAAATCTTGTTCTCCAAGTTTCTTGTAGTCAATTTCAACTGGGGACAAAGTAGATAATTCAACGGAGCTATCGCCCTTAAAAACCTTTTTAACTGTTGGGACTATTTCAGATTTTTCTTGAGCAATTAGGCAAACCTTTTGTTGACTAGGAATTAAATATGAAAACAATAACTCATTATCAAATAATAAAGCTTGGTCTTCGATACTAATAACACCTTTAATTAAACTATCCTGAGGAATCTGGAATTTAAAATCATACTTGCTTTTGCCAAGTGCCAATTCAGCAATGGTAAAGGAGTTGATTCGATTGTTTATACTAAGTTTAACGATTTGATTTTTTAATGGTTTTGTTCCGTGATTTGAAATGCTGAACTTTAAAGTTTCAGTTCCAATTTTTTTTCGAACGGGTGACTCAAACCAAACAGAATCAAGAGATATATTTAATTCTTGACTACTCTTTAATAGAGCTAAATTAATTTGAAAACTATCGGGGTTTTCTATTTTATTTGTATTCAGTTGTTGAAAGTCTGATATCCAATAAAGTTGATTGTTCTTGGTTTTGTTGCCCTGAAAGAATAAGGATTGTCGGTTCATGATTGATTTAAAAGACCGACTATATTTGCTTGGATAAATTTTTGATATCTCTTCTTGTGCTTTTCTTTTATTTAAGGTTACTTGATGTTTACCTCTAAAATCATTTGTGACTAAATGAATTTTAGTATTCGGAGGAAGGGATTGAACAACTTGATCAGCGTATGCTTTTGCATTATTTAATTTGTTGCCCTCAACTCCTTCATTGTCCATACTGAACGAGTTGTCAATATATATACTCGTTACTTGGTTTTTATCATCTAATTTCTGTCCAGAGTAGGGGAAAGAGAATGCAAAAACTAAAAAACTAATAAACAATACCCTACATAATAAAATGAGCCAGTTTTTAATTTTACGAGCTTTTTTTGATTCCTCTTTGATTTCCTTCAATAAACTTACATTAGAGAAATAAACTGTTTTAAATTTCCTGAAGTTAAAGAGGTGCAATAAAATCGGAATACTCACTAGAAGTAAGCACCATAAAAACGAAGGATATAGAAAAGAAATGTCCAAAATTGGTTATTATATATTCAAATATAACTTCTTTTTCTAAATTTTATTTCAGAGAGGGTTGCTTCTTAAAAAAGAATTAATATCTTTGCACACCAATTTTTAGAAAAAGAATTAAGTTATGTCATTAACTGTTACAGCTGAAAAAAAGAAAGAAATTTTTGCCAAATTTGGTAAAAGCGAAAACAATACAGGTTCTACTGAAGGACAAATTGCCCTTTTTACAGCTAGAATTACTCATTTAACGGATCATTTAAAGGAGAATAAAAAAGATTTCGTTTCCAAAAGATCATTAATCAGAGCTGTTGGTAAAAGGCGGTCTTTATTGGACTACCTAAAAGCAAAAGATATTGAAAAGTATAGAGCTTTAATTTCTGAATTAGGATTAAGAAAGTAATTTTTATTTACAAGATAATTTTACTAAAAGGGCTTCTACAAGAAGCCCTTTTTTTATTGTGTTCTAACTTTAGTTTTCAACCTCATTTAAAATACTAATATTCCTCTGTAGGCTTCTCCTTTAAAAATTATATCTTTGCAAACAAATAAATAGATATTATATAATGAGTATTCAAGCAAAAAGTCAAACTATTGAGTTGGCGGGTGGTAAAACGATTACCATCGAAACAGGAAAGTTAGCGAAACAAGCTGATGGTTCTGTAGTTATTAAACAAGGTGGAACAATGCTTCTAGCTACTGTTGTTTCTTCAACAGAGTTAAGAGATGGAATTGATTTCTTTCCACTTTCAGTTGATTATAGAGAAAAATGGACTTCTGCAGGTAAATTTGCAGGAGGATACATGAAAAGAGAAGCTCGTCCTACTGAGACAGAGATTTTAATATGTAGGCTGGTTGATAGAGCATTACGTCCATTATTCGCAGACGATTATAGATTAGAAACACAGGTGATGATACAGTTGATCTCCTATGATGAGAATGCTTCAACACCAGAGTCATTGGCTGGATTAGCTGCTTCAGCTGCAATAGCAGTGTCAGATATCCCTTTTTTAGGGCCAGTTTCTGAAGCACAGGTTGCCAGAGTAAATGGTGAGTTTATTGTGAATCCAAATAAAGCGGAATTGGCTGAGGCTGATATGGATATGGTAATCGCTGCTACACTGGAAAATATTATGATGGTGGAAGGTGAGATGAAAGAAGTATCTGAAGATGACATGATTGCTTGCATCAAAGCCGCTCACGAAGTAATTAAATTACAATGTCAGGCACAATTGGATTTGGCCGCTCAGGTTGAAAAAGCGCAAACGAAAAGAGAATATCCAGCGCCAGAAAGTAATGAGGAAGTTTATGCCGCTGTTAAAGAGGCAACGTATGATAAGATTTATGAAGTTGCAAAGAAAGGTTCTTCTAAGAAAGAAAGAAGTGCTGCTTTTGCTGCAATTTACGATGAATTAAAAGCAACTTATTCGGAAGAGGAACTAAACGAGCTGGGAGGACACATTTCTACAGGATTCAAAAAATCTCAAAAAGCTGCTGTTAGAGACTGTGTTTTAAACGAAGGATCTCGATTAGATGGTAGAGCAACCGATAAAATAAGAGATATCTGGACAGAAGTTGATTACTTGCCAGGTGCTCATGGTTCAGCAATTTTCACAAGAGGTGAAACTCAAGCATTAACTTCTCTTGCATTAGGAACTTCATTAGATGCTCAAAAACTTGATGGAGTATCTGTTCAAAGAGAAGATCAGTTTTATTTACACTATAATTTCCCTCCATTTTCAACAGGTGAAGCTCGTCCAGTAAGAGGAACTTCAAGAAGAGAAATCGGTCATGGAAACTTGGCTTGGAGAGGTTTAAAACCTGTTGTTCCATCTGGAGAAGACTTTCCTTACACAATTAGAATTATTTCTGACATATTAGAATCTAATGGTTCTTCATCAATGGCATCAGTATGTGCTGGTACATTGGCATTGATGGATGCTGGTATTCAAATTTCTAATCCGGTTTCAGGTATTGCAATGGGGTTGATTTATGACAACGAATCAGGGAAATATGCAGTTCTTTCCGATATTTTAGGAGATGAGGATCATTTAGGAGATATGGATTTTAAAGTAACCGGTACTGAAAACGGGATTACAGCTACTCAAATGGATATCAAGATTGATGGTCTTCCTTACGAGGTTTTAGAGAAAGCTCTTTTCCAAGCGAAAGAGGGTAGGTTGCATATCTTGAATGAAATGGCAAAAACCATAACTAAACCAAACGAAGACTTTAAAGCTCATGCGCCAAGAATTATTGGGTTTACAATTCCAACTGAATTTATGGGTGCGGTAATAGGTCCTGGCGGTAAGGTTATCCAAGAACTACAGAAAGAAACCGAAACTACAATTGTTCTGGAAGAGAAAACAGATAAAATTGCCTCCGTTGCTGTTGCAGGGAGCAATAAGGAAGGAATCGATAAGGCTGTTGCTGCGATAAAAGGAATTACTACTGTTCCTGAAGCTGGAGAAACGTATAAAGGAAAAGTTAAGGTAATTCTTGATTTTGGTGCTATTATAGAGTTTTTACCAGGAAAAGAAGGTTTATTACACATATCAGAAATCGCTCATAAGCGCATTAAAGATGTAAAGGATGAACTGGAAGAAGGTCAAGAGGTAGACATTAAGATTCTTGAAATCGATAAGCGTTCCGGTAAATTTAAGCTTTCAAGAAAGGCCCTTTTACCAAAACCAGAGAGAAAGGAACAATCTGCTGAATAGGCATTATTTTAAGATTAAATAGTTAAAGCCCTTGATTTTTCAAGGGCTTTTTTTATTCGTGTTTTTTAATGTTTGAACATATTTTTTCTTTTTGACAAAAAGAAAAAATAAAAGCAGTTTGAATTTGCACAGATGATTTTCTTGATTAGTTTTGTTCAATAAACCAAAAAAAATAATTATTATGTCAGAACAAACAAACGCAGGTAAAGGTCTAGGTGTAGCTGGACTTATTTTAGGTATTTTAGGAGTGATTTCTGCTTTTATTCCATGTTTAGCTGCATGGGCAATTTTATTATGTCTTGTGGGAATAATTTTATCTGCTATTTCGATTTCAAAAGCAAAAAAAGGAAACGGTCCTAAAGGTGTCGGAAAGGCTGGTTTAATATTATCCATTATTGGTGCTATAATCGTAGTAGTTTGGGTGTTTGTTTTTGCAACAGCTATGTCAGAAGGTCTTGATGCATTACAAGATCCAGCATTCCAAGACGCTATCAAGGAAGGTTTAGAAAATGCAAATGAGAAATTAGAGAATTTAGATGACAAATAATATATTTTTTGAATATATATAGGCTCATAAATTTAATACTAGCCGGAGTACTAACATTAATTTTTAGTTACTCCGGTTTTTTTATATCTTTTTTTCCTGAAAGCGGTATAACTTGCAATTTTAAAAGGATTACTGGGTTAAATTGTGGAACATGTGGGTTCACAAGAGATTTTAATACTCTTTTGACTTTTTCTTCTGATCATTTAATTAACCCTTTTTCTATTTATGTTTTTACTTTTTTAGTAATTCAATTTTTGTGGCGATTGATTTTGATATCCTTTAACTTGGATATCCAAAAGAATAAAAAGACAAAAACAATTGATATTTTTGTGTCAATTTGTCTTTTTCTAATCGTGTTTGTTCCCATTTTTATTGTTTCAATAAAACAGTCTTTAGCAATTTTGTAGCTACCCTCCAGCAGAAAGAGCTCCACTTATTAAAGTGAAAAACATTGTTAAATAAGCCCCAAAGAACAAAATAAATATTAATACAACAGCTGCTGAAAGTGAAATTCCAATTATGGAACAAGTTTTTCCAGCTTTTATTGTATTGTAAGAGGACTCATCATACAAACCTGGATTCGCTTCGAAAAGTTTCATGCTTTTTTTTGCTAAAACGAGTCCAATAATTCCGCAGGCAAGACTTATAAATCCATACATAAAACAAGTGCAGATTGAAATTATACCAAGTGCAATAACTGCATTCGTATTGGGGAGTTTTTCTTTCATAATGAAATAAGTTTGTACGTAAAATTAAAAATGGTTAACCCAATAGTTGCAAAAAATAAACCTAAAATCACTTTGTGACCATTCTTAAACATGAATTTTAGATGAATTACTGTGTAAATAATTAAAAATAAAAGTGGTAATAATGCTGGGAATAGTTCGAAACTCTCGATAAAATCTCCATGAATCAATTTAAAAAAAGATCTTTGAATACCACAGCCCGGACATTCCATTCCTGTGATTTTTTTTATTCCGCATGTAAGCATTAGAAACCAGAGAAGTTAGAGTAAATGCTTGATGAACCAGAAGCAAATAAAAGAATGACAAATAAAATATAAAGTAAAGAAAAACTAGTTCCTACCAACGCACAAATTTTTCCTGCCTTTAAATTATTGTATGATGTTTTTGTATACTTTGAAGGGTTTGCCTTATACATTTTAATTGCTTTATTACTTAAAGCTAAAGCAATAATTCCAGTTGTTAAGCCAATAATTCCATAGCAGAAACAAGAGGGTATAGAAATTATTCCTAAAACTAAAACTGGAGTTGCATAGGGTACGTTTTCTGTACCACTGTCTGAGTTGTCAATTAAATCTTCTGTCATGGTAAAAATTGAATTGCGAAATTACGAAATAGTCAGCTTTATTTTTTTGTTTTTTTAATTTTTGTTAATTTAATGGAAACCCCAAAGTTGTGAAATCATGGTTTGATTTTTCTACTTTTTTTAATCAAGAGCCTGAAATCAACTTCGTCAAATTTTATGATTGTTTACCTCAGAAAGTTTCTTTTATTACTTTTTATTATTGGTATCGCGTTTTCTGCGTGTAGTCAAATTGGTAGTGATTCATTTCAAATACATTCCTTTAATACGGTAAAAGAAGAGTTGAAAAAATCTTTGTTACAAGCTGATGACTTAGAGCATTCCGGAAAATACGTTGAAGCATATATTAAGTATACCGAAGTGGGTAAAATGGCTTCTGAGGCTGGTAAACTTGATTATGCAAATGATATATATAGTATAGCGATAACTTTAAGACAAAAACACAGCTTAAAAATTCCGTATACCTACGAAGATCGAAATTTAGCCTTTTTAAATCTATGTAAGCACCTTCGTCAAAATAGGAATGATAAATCTGTTTTTTGGCACCAAGTTGCTATTAGTCAAACGCAGGCAGATGCAGATACATTGACGATGTTAAAACTTTATAAGAGTTTCGCTTTGTATTATATGGATAAATACGATCATGAAAATGCAATTCGCATCAATCAAATATCACTCCCCATTTCAAGAGCTTTTGGTGATACTGTTGAATATGCCATTAACTTATTGGATTTTTCAGATTTATTAAACAAAGAAGGTCGTTTCAAATCTGCAGATAGTGTATCTGATATCGGATACAAATTAATTCATGACTTTGAACTGAGAAATAACATTATGCACTCAACCAAATGGTCTTTTTGGTTTATAGAGTTGAAGGCTTTTATTTATTTCAATAAAGGCGATTTTAATACATCAGAGCAATTGTTTATGGCTTGTGTTGATAGTATAAAAAGGTTTCAGAATCGAGGAGGGATAAAACACTCAGATTTAGAGTATGTCACCAATATACGGCTGGGTAAGCTGTATTATGAGTTGGGTAATTATAATTCTGCTGATGTTCTTTTTGTAGCTGCAGATAAGATTTTAAGTGATCCTCATAATATTGGATTTAACAAGTCATTTTTGTACGATAACATGCTGCAAACCTACCAAAAGGCAGGGTTGTATAAAAAAGCATTTGAAGTTTCTGAGAAGTATAGAGGTTATATCGATAACTTAAATATAGAGGCAAGAAAACAGCACGATATCTTTTTGAAGGATATTGATTTGTTGCATATGGAGAACGACGAAAAAGAACTTGAAATTTTACGTCAAGAAAAGCATCAAGAATCAAAAGATGCCCAATTAACTTATTTAGGTATAGGGATATTTGCCGTTGGTATTATCGCTTTATTGCTTTTGCTTTTTTATCAGCGACAGAATCGAACAAATAAGCAATTAATTAAAATGAATTATACTATTGCGGAACAAAGAGATCAAATCACATCCAGTATTGAATACGCAAAAAAAATTCAAAAAGCTATTTTACCATCGAATGAGTTGATGAAGATTTGTTTGCCTTTATCCTATGTTTTTTATAGGCCTAGAGATATCGTCAGTGGTGATTTTTATTGGGTACATACTGTGGGGGAGAAGGTTCTTATTGCGTGTGCTGATTCAACTGGACATGGAGTTCCTGGTGCAATTGTAAGTATGATTGGTAATAATGGCTTGGACACATGTGTAAATGAATATGGGCTAACAAAACCCGCTCAAATTCTTGATGCTCTAAATAAATATGTAGAGGAAACCTTTGATAAGAGCAACGATACAGTAAATGATGGAATGGACATAGCCCTTTGCTTGTTTGATTTTGAGAAAAATGAGGTGGAATATTCTGGTGCAAACATTCCTTTATATATGGTTAAAGGCAATGAATTGGAGGTTACAAAGGCAGACAAGCAACCCATAGGACGTTACGAATATAGAAGGCCATTTACAAATCATACACTCAACCTAAGAGAAGTAGATCATATATACATGTGTTCTGATGGGATACAGGATCAATTTGGGGGGTCAAAGGGTAAAAAATTCAAAATAAGAAGATTGAGGAGATTGCTGATTGAACTTTCGCAACACGATATTAATGAACAAAAAGGAATGCTTAGTGAAACTTTTTTAGATTGGAAGAAAGATGAAGAGCAAGTTGATGATGTTTGTTTTATTGGAATACACGTAGGAAACCCATTAATGAATTAACTCTTTTTGAATTTGGAGTCATTAAAAAAAAGTAGCAATAAAAATCACAAAAAGGTTTACTATTTAGAAATTAATCCATACTTTTGCGCACCTGTTTTATAAAAAATAGATAAAGCTATGTCTAAAGTTTGTCAAATTACTGGAAAAAAAGTTATGGTTGGGAATAATGTTTCTCATGCATTAAATAGAACTAAAAGAACTTTTGAGCCAAATTTATTCGATAAGAAATTTTTTGTGCCAAGTACTAATGAGTGGGTTAAATTGAGAGTTTCAAAAGCTGGATTAAGAGAAATTGATAAAAAAGGAATTGAAGCTGCTTTAAAAGACGCTAAAGCTTCTGGGTTTTTGAAGTAACCCAACCCGTAAAAAATATGTACAGCATCATTGGGAATCAATGATGCTTTTTTTTATTCAAATAAATAAAAAAGATTATTTATTTACCTTTTTAGGTTATCTAGCATTAGCTTTATATACTTGTAAGATGAATAAATTATTCTTTCTTTTTACACTATTTATTTCTAATTATTCATTTGCAATTCTAACCACAAACCCTGATTCAATTCGAGGTGCATTGCGTCCTGAACGGCTCTGTTTTGATGTTTTCTCTTATGACTTAAGGATTAATATTGATCCTATAAAAAAAAGAATATCTGGACAAAATGACATCTATTTTACTTGCTTAAAAGCGTCAAAAACAATTCAAATTGATTTGTTTCGGCAGTATGAGATTAAAAGCATTTATTTGCATGTTCCAATTGACTCCACAGGCTTAGATGAAGTACTTCCTGTAAACTTCAAAAAAATTGAAGATGCACTTTTCATTTCGTTTGCCGATTCCTTAATACCAGACGATAAATACAAACTAAGAATAGTGTATCACGGTTATCCGAATGTAGCTAAAAAAGCGCCTTGGGATGGAGGGTTTGTTTGGAAAAAAGATTCTTTAAATAGGCATTTTTGTGGCGTAGCTTGTGAGGGTTGGGGTGCAAGCAGTTGGTGGCCTTGCAAAGATCATTTATCTGATGAGCCAGATTCTATGAAATTAACGTTTATTGTGCCCGAGGGATATCAGTGTATTAGCAATGGTCAATTCATTGGAAAAACTCAAATTCAAGAAGATAACAAAACATATGAAAAGTATATTTGGAAAGTTACCTATCCAATCAATACCTACAATGTGAGTTTCTATTTGGGGAATTTTGAGAAGATTCAAGGTTGGTATATATCAGGAAAGGACTCACTTAAAACAGAGTTTTATGCGCTTGATTATAATGTTGGAAAGGCGAAGATACAATTCCAGCAAGTTAATCCAATGCTTAAGATTTACGAAGATTTATTTGGTAAATATCCCTTTTGGAATGATGGATATAAATTGGTTGAAGCTCCTTATCTAGGTATGGAGCATCAATCCGCAATTGCTTATGGCAATAAATATAAAAAGGGTTACCTAGGGTATCATCCTGAAGGGATTGAATTTGATTATATCATTATTCATGAAACTGGACATGAATATTGGGGGAATAGTGTAAGCATGGACGATATTGCTGATATGTGGATACATGAGGGCTTCTGTACGTATACTGAAGTATTGTATACTGAAAGAATGTATGGTTATGAAGCATCAATAAATTACCTGCGTTCACAAAGAAGAATGAAAAATGATAAGCCGATTATTGGTGAATACCATATAAATGAGGAGGGAAGCGGAGATATGTATTGTAAGGGTTCTTGGATGTTACACACTGTTAGGAATTATATCAATAATGATTCTTTGTGGTTTGAAACACTTAAACAATTTCATTTGTATTTTGAGTTGAGCAACACAAATACTGAAGAAGTATTAAAATGGTTTGAAATTAAGCTAGGTAAAGAGGTTAAAAATTTAATGACTCGCTATTTATATCAATCAGACATACCTGTTTTACTATATGACAAAAAGAGGTTTTTATGGAAAAAGTGGGTGAAATTCAAATGGAAAAATGAGACGGATAGTTTTGCTTTACCCATTATTGTAAATGACCAAAAAGTGATTCCGAAGAGTAATTGGCAATCTCAGAGAGTTAAGAGTTATAATGGAATACGCAAACAATTTGATTGGAGATATGCTCTATATGAGATTGAGAAAATTAAAAGAAAGGACAAATAATAATTATCTTTGCAAAATCCCTTTTAACCCTGATTAATTTTAAAAGAAACTAAAATGAAAAAATCAATATTGTTGCTTTTTCTTCTTGTTTCCAGTTTATTGAAGGCTCAGCAAGAAAAGAGTGACCCATTAATTGTGAATTTTGAAGCTGTATATGGCTTGGGAGCCATTTATGACGATGAAAAATCTGGTGGAGTTGGACTAGGTGCTGGAATATGGCTGCCGTTTAAAGATGGATTTATAGAATTAGGTATTGATTTAACATCTTCCGCGTCTAGAAATCATGGAGAATTACAAATGCTTTATAATTACCCTTTTAATTTAGTTGCTGATTCAACAGTACAAATTAGCGGTTATGTTGGGGCTGGTGTAGTTTTAGGGCGAATTTACAATAGAGAAAAACATTTTGGGTACGGTGTAGAAGATTATAATACCGGCGGTGTTGTTGGGAACATAGGATTAGAATTAAAGCCAAATGGCAGTAAAAATGTATTTTATTTAGATGCAAAAACGGGAATTGTGAGTGTTCCTGGTTGGTCTTCAAACGTTACAACACCGTTTAAAATATCATTAGGATTAAGATTTCTTTTAGATAAAGATAAATAGGGTTGCCGATACCAAAAAAAAACTGTAATTTTGCAGTCCGCAATTTTTAAGAGTTTATAAAATGGCTAAGAAAGGAGACAGAGTACAGGTGATTATGGAGTGCACTGAACACAAAGAATCAGGACAACCTGGAACTTCAAGATATATTACTACGAAGAATAGAAAAAATTCTCCTGAGAGATTAGAGTTGAAGAAATTTAACCCAATCTTGAAGAAGATGACGGTTCATAAAGAAATTAAATAATTAAGATATGGCTAAGAAAACGGTAGCAACTTTACAGAAAGGAGGAAAGACTTATACTAAAGTTATTAAAACTGTTAAGTCAGAGAAAACAGGTTCATACATCTTCAAAGAAGAAATGGTGCCAAACGAGAAAGTAAAAGACTTTCTTAGTAAGTAAGGAATTGATTTTAAATCCTAATAAAGCTTTCACTCATCGTGAAAGCTTTTTGTGTATATAGTCTATAAAGGTATGGGGATATTTGGTTTATTTTCAAAGGACAAAAAAGAGAAACTGGATACTGGTCTTTCAAAAACGAAAGACAGTATTTTTTCAAAGTTGGCCAAAACGGTTGTTGGGAAAAGTAAGGTTGATGATGAAGTTTTAGATGATTTAGAAGAAGTTTTAATCACATCTGATGTAGGTGTAGATACGACTCTAAGAATTATCCAACGGATAGAAGATAGGGTTTCAAAAGATAAGTACTTAGGTGCCGATCAACTCAATTCGATATTGCGTGAAGAAATCGCTGCTCTTCTTGAGGAAAATAATTCCTCTGATAATGCTGGGTATACATTGCCCGAAGAGAAAAAACCATACGTTATGATGATTGTTGGCGTAAATGGAGTTGGTAAAACAACAACTATCGGTAAACTAGCACATCAATTTAAAAATTCCGGAAAATCCGTTATGCTTGGTGCTTCCGATACATTTAGAGCGGCTGCAGTAGATCAGCTAAAAATATGGGCAGGAAGAGTTGATGTACCGATTGTTGAACAAGGAATGAATGCCGATCCAGCTTCAGTTGCTTTTGATACACTTCAGTCTGCAAAATCAAAAGGTTCTGATGTGGTTTTAATTGACACAGCAGGCAGGCTGCACAACAAATCCCATTTAATGGAGGAGTTAACAAAGATTAAGCGTGTTATGGATAAGGTTGTTCCTGGAGCTCCGCACGAAGTACTGTTAGTACTTGATGGGTCAACAGGTCAAAATGCATTTGAACAAGCAAAACAGTTTACACTAGCTACTGAAATTACATCTTTGGCTTTAACCAAATTAGATGGCTCAGCAAAAGGGGGGGTTGTAATAGGAATTTCCGATCAGTTTAAAATACCGGTTCGATTTATTGGCGTTGGAGAAGGGATGGAAGATTTGCAAGTTTTTGATAGAAAAGAATTTGTTGATTCTTTGTTTAATTAAAAAATAGCAATCAAAGCGAATTTTTTAGTAGACTTTATATTTGGTTAAAACAATGCTTTTCCCAATTGAAAAAAATACAAACATACTTCCACGACATGGCAAACTTTTTTATCATCAAGATGTTTTAGAGTTCAAACAAGCTTTAGATTTTATTCCTAAATTATTAAAAGAAGTTAATTTCAAAAATGATGAGTCGATTGTTTTTGGGAAACATTATGTTATGAATCGTTTAACAGGTTGGGTAGGTGATCATTCATTTACTTATGGTTATTCTCAAATAAAACGAAAGGCTGAGCCATGGGGTCTAAATTTAATAAAGTTGAAACTTTTAGTTGAAAAAGCTTCAGGATATAAGTACAATTCATGTTTGCTGAATTATTATCCATCAGGAGAAGATGGAATGGGGTGGCATGCAGATAATGAAAAAGAGCTTGGAAAAAATCCAGTAATTGCTTCTTTAAGTATGGGTGCAGAGCGTAAGTTTAGTTTTAAGCATATTACTACTAAAGAAAAAATAGAGTTAAATTTGAAAAATGGAAGTTTACTTATAATGGCCGGAGAAATACAGCATTTTTGGAAACATACATTGCCCAAAACCAAGAAAATTAAAACCCCCAGAATGAACCTTACGTTCAGAAATATTATTCAAATATAATTGTATTGATGGCAAACTTTAATGAATTAATTAAAAGTAGTGAGAATGTTCTGGTTGATTTTTATGCTACTTGGTGTGGCCCATGTCAAACCTTAATTCCAATTTTAGAAGATTTGAAAGAAGAACTTGGTGATGATTTGAGGATTGTTAAAATAGATGTGGACCGTCATCAAAAATTAGCCGCCCAAATGGGAGTTAAAGGGGTGCCAAGTTTGTTTTTTTACAAAAATGGAAAACTCATAAAAAATGTTTCAGGTGTATTAGCCAAACATGAGATAAAATCTATTTTCACTCTTTAGTTTAAAAATTCATAAGTCCAACGGCTAATTTCATTTATCAGTTCGATGTAATATGTTCCTTTTGGAAGATGAGAAATGTTGTTTTTATTTTGCATAATTAATCGCCCTCGAACATCGTAAACATTTAGTGTTCCTACAGGAAAATGTTTAGTGTGTATTTTGTTTTCAGAAACCCACGCTGTTGGAGTTTTTCCAACTGCTTGGTTGACCACAATGGTATCCAAAGGACTCATAGTATTGTTGACATCAATTTCAATAAGTTCTAGGTATATTGTTTCAAAAGGTGCGCCAAGCCAAATGAATTCGTAGTAAAAACTATTTGTTGCTTTGCATACGGTTAATGAGTCAAAATGTATTCCGTCCAATGAGTAGTTTATTTGGTAGGCTTTAGTTCCAATTTCAGCCAAAACTTCCCAGCTGATTAAAACATCGTCATTATCATCTCTCACCGCATCAAAAGAAATGAATTCAACGGCTAAAAAATTTATAGAAGACAGTCCAGCGGTCCATTTAGAGAAGCTATTAATACCACTTAATGTAATTGAATTGCTTGTTGTATTTACAACTCCTCCTTCTTTACTCCAATTATTGCCCGAATCAATTGATTTAAAAACCATTAAATCATCTTCTTGATTTCCATTTAATTCACTTTCAAAATAGTTGAAATGCATAGTCACATTTAGATTTAAATTTGACGAGGGTTCAATTGTATATGTTCTATTTATAGATTCTCCATTTTCTAAATAATGTGGTTTAAATTCTCTTTCAATTAATGTTTTCCCCATGTTGGTATATGAAATAAGTGTTAGGCCGACTCCATTGATGTCTTCATGCGTTCCCTCTAAAATTTCTTCATTGAACGATATTTTCCCTAAGCCAGTAATTGGAGTAGAAGAAGTTTCTCCCAATATATAGCCTAATAATTCAAGCTGCATTTCACCATTTAATTTTAGGTGTCCATTTTCTAAGAAAAGAGTGTCCATTAGGGTCAAATCGGTATTGATTTCTAAGGAGTTTGATTGCTTGCAAATAGATATTTGGCCAAGTTCAATTTTTCCTGCGCCGGAAAGGGTTTGTTTCTTTAGTGAATCAGAGAAAAACATCTTCCCTTGCTCACAAATAAAATTGCCGTCACAATGAATATTTCCTGTAATATTAATTTCTTCATTATAATTTAAAAAGAACAAACCTGTTGAATTCACTGTGATGTTTTCAAAATATTTTTCCTGATATTTTGAACTAAAACTTACCGAGTCGTCAACGATTAAATTATTGACAACAGATTTTTCACTATTAAAATCTAAGTTTCCGTTTTTCACCCACGCATTATTTTTTACGAATAAACTTCCAACATTTGCCTTGGTAGAGGCATTTCCCACTTTGTCAATTGTTAAATTGTAATAGTCTCCAATTTTTATTTTTTGATTTCTTACTCCATCATACACATACTCTGAGTTTCCTGGATAAATTTGACCGGTTGAATTCCCATTGCCTCCAATGTGAAATTTTCCTGAACTAAGTAAAACCTTACCAGGTCCATTCCAGTCTCCGTCAAGATCAATAGTCTTATTCATAACCAACAATTTAAGTGACGACTCCGATAACTTTAAACTTCCTTTAATAATTAAAGAATCTCCGGAAATATATTTTTCACAAGAATCTACTGCACCGTCGTCAATGATTAAGTTCCCATAATGAGGCTTAGAACTTATGTTTTGATTTCCTTTCGAGGCATAAATTACTAAAGAAGAATCATGACAATTAACATTTGAAAATAGCAATGGGAATTCAATAGAATTCATGCTTAAATTATGACCAAGGCTCAGTGATGCTAGAGAATCTATGAAAATTTCACCATTTGCGTTTCCGATAACTTGAAAAGAATCTGTTTTTAAATGCACTTCATTTTGAATGCGTAAATTTCCTTTTACTGTAATATTTGAAGAAATTGATTTATCACCACTGTTTTGAAAAATAACGTTCTGTAGGAGGTTAAATGATTTTGGAATGGTTTGATTTCCATCTTTATTAAAAATAACGGAATTTCCAATAGCTGTGAAATCCATGTTTCCAGATATGTTTTGGGTATCGGCAGAGATTAGTAGTGTTCCATTTGATAAATTAAATAGTGAATCTGTATCAATTTCTTTAGTAATTGATACAATTCCATTGTTGTATATAGTATTGCTTTCTATTCTAGATATATAAATGGTGTCTTTTCCCGAAAAGTATGCAGAATCATTTGGAAAGATATAATCACAAGCAGTTCCTAAACATCCTGAAAATTTCCCGTCATTGTATATTCCTTTTGAAATTGTAATATCAGCACTTGAATTGTTGCAAAATATTCCGTTAGATGTTACTGTTATAAAATTAAATCTTGGCCGAGCTTCATTGGAATTAATGATGAGTTTGCCGGAAATTTTAGTGGTGTCTTCAAAAATAGGGGCATTTCCACCAATTAATAGTTGCCCAAAAGAATCAATCTGAGATTTATTGATCAATAAGTTTCCAATTTTCAATTTTCCTCTCTTTACTTTGAGATTAGTAATTGTATAATCTCCGTAAAAGATAGATGAATCGATGCACGAATTATTATATATAAGCGTGTTGTAATTTCTTTTTTTTATGGTTTGTCTGAAATCACCATTGTATTCTATAATTGGATCACCGCTTACAAATCCTTCGCCTAAAAAATTTCCACCGATGTATAAAGTGTCTTTTTTGTTTAATTCAAAACTAATTGATGGAGCTAGAACTAGGTTCCCAACTTGAATTGACTGCTCAAGAGTTTGGTTGTTGTTTAACTCTAATGTTGAGGTTTTCGAAAAAGCCAATTCAATTGCATTGTCCAAATAAAAATCATTGGAATTAATTAGTTTAGAATCGTCCAAGCAGAAAAGTGAACCTATGGAACATTCGCTACTTATTTCAAGTGAAGAATTGTTTTTTATTTCAACAGTATCGACTGATAAATAGTTGTGTATATTAAAAGTGCCTCCGCCAGAAAAAATGACTTTTTTTGCTGTTTTAAAACTTGTAGTTGGCATTTTTTGTTGGCCATTTCTGATAAGGTGCAACTCATTGCCTGGAAAGCTTAGGTTTAAAGAATCAATTTTAAAATTTGAATTCATCATTCCAAGTTGCACTACTCCTTTATTAACTAACTCTCCCGTTCCGCTTATTTCGTTTAAAACAGTTAGTGAGCCTAAAACAATTAAGCTGTCAGTCAGCTTTAATCCTGCTACAGATAATTTACCTGAAATTACAGCTGGCTTTAAAAATGTTATGGTTCCTTGGTTGAACTTTATTTCACCGTTATTTTCAAAATAACCCGATAAGTTTATGTCTTCACTTGCGGTATTTAATAATGTGCCATTGTTTGTAAAATCACCAAAGTATTTTGTTCCATTAGCGCTAGTTATTGTTAAAGAGTCATTGATTTTTACGTTATTGGATACGTCTAAATGGCATTTGCCAAGAATAGATTTTTTTGAAAAAGTAATGTTTTCAGTATGAAATGTACCTAAATAAGTACCGGTTATTTCACCGCTTTCAAAATTGGTTTCAAAACATTTTAAAAAGTTTGTATGGGATTTAAAATAAATAACGCCTTTGTTTTTTAGATAGAAAGATTGAGCAAAAGAGGAGTTGATAAACACGGTGTCTCCGGTGTTTATAATAACAGAATCAGTTTGACAGGGTTGAATGCCGTTTATCCAGGTATTGCTATCTGTCCAATTGCCAGATTGAGTAGTTTGAATAATACTTGCGAGTGATAAGTTTGAAATCAATACAACAAAAACGTAGATTAGAAATGTTTTTACCATGGCTCTTTAATATTTGAGCTAATTTATTGGCAATTTCAAGTTTAATTTTTAAAAATTAAACTTACCTTAACAAAATTGATGTTAAATGTTTTTTAGGGTTATAAATTAATTAAACGATTAAAAAATGAGGGCAGTTGTAGTTGACGATATTAAAAAGTTTCGGGATAATTTAATTCAAGATTTAAATGAGTTTTGTCCAGATGTTGAGGTTGTTGGTACAGCAGACGGTGTTGTTTCAGCTGCAAAAACAATTAAAGTAAAAACACCCGATGTTGTGTTTTTGGATATTCAAATTAATCAAGGAACTGCCTTTGATTTATTAGAGTTGTTAGGCGATATCGATTTTAAAATAATATTTACAACAGCTTCGGATGAGTATGCCATTAAAGCATTTAAACTTTCTGCAATTGACTATTTGTTGAAACCAATTGATATCGATGAACTTAAGTCTGCTGTAGACAAGGTTAAATCTATCAATAATGACGACTATCAACTGTTGACATCAAATATTAAGGAAGAAGAAAAATCAAACAAAAGGTTAGCATTGCATTCCCAAGAAAAAATTGAAATTGTAGAAATTGGTAATATAATTAGATGTGAGTCTAATGTGAATTACACACAATTTTATTTTTCTGATGGCAGTAAAATGTTGGTTACAAAAACATTAAAAGAATACGATAGAATGTTATCTGAGTTTGGATTTTATCGTGTTCATCAGAGCCATTTAATCAACATTGACCATCTAAAAGAATATGTTAAGATTGATGGAGGATATTTGAAAATGCTTGATGGGTCTTCGGTTCCAATATCAACACGAAAAAAATCCTCTGTATTAAAATTGCTTCAAGGAGTAGTTTAAAGCAACCATAAACACTATAAATAGTCTTACCTTAAATTATAACTATGAGAATTTTATTTTTTTTGCTACTGGTAATAGGTGCTGTCGCTCAAGCCCAAATTGAAATAAAAAAAAGCAAACCAACATACCCTCAGAAATCGGTTAAAACACCTTGTGATTTTGGAACGGTTGAATCTCTTAAAGAAATAAAACAAAGAGCACGTCCAATTTTCAGAAGGCATAAAATAGTTCCAAATAAATTACGTCGATATAAATACGTTAATGCGAATCCAAAGCCATCAAGAAAAGATCCGGTGTTGCAATATGGGCATAAGAGGTCTTTGTCTTTAACGCCTATAAAATCTTGGACAGGAATTGATGAATCATCTCAAGGTGCAACTCCGCCTGATCCCAGTGGAGCTGCAGGTTTAAATCATTATGTTCAAATGGTGAATACGGCAATGCAGGTGTTTGATAAAAATGGAAACAGTTTATGGGGTCCAACTTCATTATCGTCCGTTTTTCCGGGAAGTGATAATGAAGGCGATCCAATTGTGTTGTATGATCAATTTGCTGATCGATGGTTTATAAGTCAGTTTCAAGAATCTGGTAATAAAATGTTAATTGCTATATCTAAAACAAATGATCCTTTAGGTGCCTGGTATTATTACGATTACGCTTTTGATGAATTTCCAGACTATCCAAAGTTTTCAATATGGGGAGATGGTTATTACATGACGGCAAATATGGGTGTTCAAAATGCAGTTTGTTTCGAAAGAGATAAAATGTTGCAAGGAGATGCCTCTGCAAGGATGGTTGCTTTAACGTTTCCTAATTTAGAGACGAATGGTTTTTTTAGCGCTTTGCCTGCTCATGCAAGCGGGGACTTGTTACCGGACGATCCGATTAACTTCTTTTATTTTCAAGATGACGGATGGGCTCAAGGAAATGATCGTATTAAAATTTGGGAGATGTCGGTGGACTGGAATAATCCATCAAGTTCTTCAATTGCGTTGAAACAAGAACTAGATGTGGCTCCTTTTAATAGTGAATTTGATGAGAATTGGAATGATATCACACAGCCCGGTACTTCAAAAAAGTTAGATGGAGTTCCTGGAGCTTTTATGTATATGGCACATTATCGTTCTTTTGGTTCTTATAATTCTGTAGCTTTATGTCATTCGGTTGATGTTGATTTATCTAATTCAATACGATCTGAGATTAGATGGTATGAATTGCATCAAGAAAGCGGAGTTTGGAAAATCAATCAGCAAAGTACTTATGGACCTGATGCCGATAGTAGGTGGATGGGGAGTATTGCTATGGATAGGCAAGGAAATATAGGTTTAGGGTATTCAGTATCAGGTTCTTCAACTTATCCGAGTATTCGATTTACAGGTAGAAAAAATGGTGATGATTTGTCTGAAATGACAATATCAGAATCAAATGCTTTTAACGGAACAGGTGTTCAAACCAATACGAATCGTTATGGTGATTATTCTCATATGACTTTGGATCCTTCAGATGGATTAACTTTTTGGTATACGGGAGAATTTATGGGCCAATCAGGTTGGGAAACAGGAATTTTTAGTTTTAAAATAGGAGATGAAAATGATTACGATGTTTCCTTAATTGAGCTTGTTGCACCAAAAAGTGGTATTTTGTCTGAAACAGAAAAAGTAAAAATATTAATAAAAAACATAGGTAAAAATGCTTTGAATAATTTTAATTTGGGGTATGATTTTAAAGGAAATCAAACTTCTGAGCTTTTTACAAATACCATACAGCCAGGTGATACTGCTTATTATACTTTTAGTTCAACAATAGATTTGAGTTCAGCCGGTGAACACAATCTTACCGTTTTTTCTGGTCATGTAAATGATGGAGATAGAATGAATGATACTTTGAAAAGTATTCTTGAGTCACCTTATGAAAAAGATGCTGGAGTAACGCAAATTGTCAATCCTACTTCAAGAGTTGGTTTAGAGAATGAAGTTGTTACGGTTTCGGTTAAAAACTATGGAACTCAAATAGTACAAGAAATTCCACTGGTGTTGCTCGTAAACGGAGTAACCTATCTAGATACGCTAAAAGAGGATTTGGAACATGGAGAAATTAAGGAATTCGATTTCACAAGTAAAGTTGATTTCTCAGCCATTAAAACTCATGAAATTATAGCGTATACTAATTTAAGTGACGATCAAAAAAATGAAAACGATACGGCTAAAAAGAGTGTCGAGACGTTTAATTGTAATCCAACAGCTGATTGTGAATACGGAGATAAAATTACGTTAGTAAAGTTTGGTAGTATTAATAATACATCCAGCTGTTCATCAAATGGGTATGGAGATTACACAGATCAATCCACCGATTTAGAAAGAGGTCAATCTCATGAGTTTATTGTCAATAATGAAGAAGATAATCATCAATTGTCCGTTTGGATAGATTACAATGATGATCGCGTTTTTGACTCAAATGAATTAATTATTACAGACCAAGAGTATAGTCAAAATGGAACATTTAATGTTTTCATACCTAACGATGCTGAAATTGGTGAGCATTTAATGCGAATAAGAACGAATTGGTGGGAACCATCTTCAGATCCATGTGCTGCATTTGAGTATGGAGAAACAGAAGATTATACGGTTGTTATAATTACTCCATTTTCAGTTGAAGAACTTCATAAGTTTGAATTTGAAATTTTTAATGAGTCTAATTCTATCCGTGTTGTTTCTTCAGAGAATTTAGTGCGTAAAACGAGTTTGGAAATATTCAATGGAAATGGGCAAGTTTTGTATAGACAGCAATTTGTTGAAGGAAATCAATTGAACAATTTAATTTCAGTGAGTAATTTTGCTACTGGGATTTATTATGTAAAAATAAGCGATGACGAAAAAAGTTCCGTTAAACAGTTTGTGGTTAGGTAAATTATTCTTTCTGCTATTTTTTTCTAATAATTTAAACGCTGCAGTTTGCGATGATTTACCAAAACTTAGCTTAGAGCAATGTGGTCACTATGATTTTATTGCTTACGGAAAAATAGAAAGCAATCTGAATTGTGATAACCAGCAAGTTTCATTTTATCCAATTTCTGTTTTTAAAGGATACATTGAAGGAAAAAAAATTGATTTGTTTACTTCTTGTTCCGATAATGGTTTACCCTTATCTAAAGGTGAATATTGGGTGTTGTATGGGTTTTATAATAATGCTCAGCAAATAAGGCTCAGCATTTGTGGTCACAGCAGAAAACAAATTTCTGACAAGGAAGTTGATTACCAATACGATTTAAGAGGCACTAGTTTCGACGAAGATTTAACTTTCTTAAAGGATAATTTTTCTGTAAAGGTTTACGGCAAAAGAGAATTGTTGCCTAAAAAATACGAAAAAGTTAATCCGAAGCTTGTTCCTATACTTCTTGGGGTTGGCTTAGTTTTTATGGTGGTTGGTTATTTTGTGATAAAAAAGTTGAAGAGATAACCAATCAATAAAGAAAGTATAAAGGCATTTTCAAATTTATACCAGCAGTCCAATAATTACGTTCGCCGGAAGTATTGAATTGGTAACCTCCTTTAAACTGAAAAGAGTTAATAAACTTATAAGGTAATGCAAAACCAATGGTTGGGTGAAACTGGTTGTAATTCTTGGTTTGAAAAAAGTGATTGTACTCAAGTCCGATGAATGATGTATAATACTTGTTCAATTTTAGAGTGCCTAGCTGAGTTTCTAATCCAAATCCATTTATTTTGTCGTTTGTTGAGTTATCGTGTGTTCTTCTAATAAAGTTTCCTGTGAAGTTTAACAGTCCAATATTACTATAAGCTAAATAAGTTGCTCCGTATTTTGAAAAATGTTGATTAGCGATTTCATATTCCAAGTTCAACCAAGGAATATAGGGTTTACAATTTTCATTAAGGCCACAAGGTCTTAGAAAACAAGATTTTTCATATCCATCTTCTTCCAAAAAAAGAGGGTTAATATAGCTAACATAGTGAGGTGAGCAACATGAGTTTAGTATGAAGACTCCAAAGAGAAGAAAAAGTACTTTCATAAAACTATAATGGATATACTTCAAAAAGTAACATAATTAAAAAAGGCAACCCAATTTGGATTGCCTTTGAAAATTATTCTTTAAAAGAAAATTAACTTAGATTAATTTTCTTTTCAATATCGCTAATATAAACTCTGAAGCGTTTATCTGTATCAATAAGATTGTTTACCGTTCTACAGGCATGAAGAACAGTTGCATGATCTTTACCTCCACAATGTGCGCCAATTGTAGCTAAGGAAGATTTTGTTAATTGCTTTGAGAAGTACATGGCTATTTGACGAGCTTGAACAACTTCTCTTTTACGCGTTTTACTTTTCATTAACTCTAGAGCTAAGTTAAAGTAATCACATACCACTTTTTGAATATAGTCTATTGAAACTTCACGAGCAGTATTTTTAACAAACTTGTCAATCATTTGTTTAGCAAGGTCCAAAGTAATGGACTTCTTGTTTAAACTTGATTGTGCAATTAAAGAAATTAATGCTCCTTCTAATTCGCGAATATTGGTAGTGATAGAGTAGGCTAAATATTCAACAACATCTTTTGGTAAATCAATACCATCTTGATACATTTTCTTGTTTAAGACGGCAATTCTAGTTTCTAAATCTGGTGATTGTAAATCCGCAGACAGTCCCCATTTAAACCTTGAAAGTAATCTTTGTTCCATGCCTTGCAATTCAACAGGTGGTTTATCTGAAGTTAAAACAAGCTGAGATCCATTTTGATGTAAATGATTAAAAATATGGAAGAATACATCCTGAGTTTTCTCTTTACCTGCAAAAAATTGTACGTCATCAATAATTAACACATCAATCATCTGATAGAAGTGAATAAAATCATTTTGAGTGTTGTTTTTTACAGAGTCAATAAACTGGTGTGTGAACTTCTCTGATGAAACATAAAGAACGGTTTTATTCGGGTGGTTTTTTTTGATTTCAATACCAATTGCATTGGCAAGGTGTGTTTTTCCTAAACCAACTCCTCCATAAATTAATAAAGGATTAAAGGCTGTACCTCCTGGTTTATTAGCAACCGCATATCCTGCCGACCTGGCTAGACGGTTACAATCTCCTTCAACAAAGTTTTCAATTGCGTAGTTCGGGTTAAGCTGTGAATCCACATTTACCTTCTTCAACCCAGGTATTATAAATGGGTTTCGAATAGGGGTCTGCTGGTTTAAATCGATAGGCATCGCAACAGCAGTGTTCTTGACAGATTGTTTATCAGTGGTTGGAAGTTTGACAGTAAAAGGTTTTTGGTTGCTGTGGTGGTTATCAATCACAACACTATACTCCAATTTTCCTTGCTGTCCAAGCTCTTTTTGAATTGTCTTTTTCAACAAATCTACATAGTGCTCTTCAACCCACTCATAAAAAAACTGACTAGGAACCTGTAGTGTAAGGATTTTGTTTTTAAGCTTAACCGATTTAATAGGTTCGAACCACGTTTGAAAACTTCTAGGGCTTACATTGTCTTTAATTACAGACAAGCAATCATTCCAAACTTTTTGTGCTTTCTCCATTGAATATAAAGGGTATTAAATTAGGTTAAATAATATCAATAAATTACTAGGCTTAGTCTTTAAGCCAGAACGTTAATTTCCATAAATAGTTCCAAAAAAATGTTGGGAATTACTTAATTTCCTCCCCTGATTTTGCTTGGACAAATATTGGACTAAAAAAGTGAATAAAAAAATGTTTTTGGTATTGTATTTTAATTTTTTTTGACTTAGTTTAATAGGAATAATCATGCATTTTTGGAATTTATTTCTGGTTAGCTTTTTAGTGTCTATTTCACAAACTTAAGATTCAAACAAGTGTTGTTTATAACCTGAAAAACAGTGTTTTATTGTTTTTTCAAAACAATTATTACAATACTTTTTTTTTATTGCAATAAAATAATATGACAGTTTTCTATTTTTTTTTTTTTATTATTTTAAATAAATGTATCAATACATTTTGCCTTTGAAAATCTTATTTTAGTCTTAAAATTATCTTAATGCATATACACAAAACTAAACTTAGAGTTCGATACTCTGAAACGGATAAAATGGGAGTGGTGTATCATGGTAATTACATCCAATATTTTGAAGTAGGAAGGGTGGAGTATATGAGAGATATTGGGGTAATATATGCTGAATTGGAAAAACAAGGTATAGGTATGCCCGTTGTTAATATTAACATTGACTATCTTCTGCCTGCTCCTTATGACGAAGAGATAACTATTGAAACTTGGATTGAATCATTGCCAACTTCAAAAATAGTATTTCACAATAGAGCATTAAATGAATTAGGAAAGGTGGTTTCTAAGGCTGAAGTTACACTTGTGTTTATAAATAACCGTTTTCGCCCTGTAAAGTCGCCTAATTCTGTTATTGAGGCTTTGATAGCAAAAGGTATTAAATAAATAATATAAGGTTTTAAAGTCATTAAAAAAGGGGCAATGATAATTGCCCCTTTTACAAACCTCTATCCAATTTAATGGATAAGAATCTTATCTTTTTTCTTCAAAATCTTGAATTTTATCTTTTTGAGCAAGTAAATAATCAATATTATCATAACCGTTTAATAAGCATTCTTTTCGGTACCCATTTATTTGGAATGAAATCCTTTCCCCAGTTGCCATTAACTCAACACATTGATTCTTTAAATCAATTTTAATGTGTGTTTTGTTATCCGCTTCAATTACGGCAAAAGCGCTAGCTAAAAATTCAGCGGTTACCGTTACAGTTAAAACTCCGTTGTTCAATGCATTGTTGTTAAATATATCAGCAAATTCCGAGGAAATAACTACTTTGAAGCCATAATCGGCAATTGCCCAAGCCGCATGTTCTCTTGATGAACCACATCCAAAGTTTTTTCCAGCAATTAGAACATTACCCGAATATTTAGGATCTTCTAGTGGAAAGGAAGTTATTGGATTATTGTTTTTGTCAAAACGCCAATCCCGAAATAAGTTATCGCCAAATCCATCTCGTGTAGTCGCTTTTAAGAAACGAGCAGGAATAATTTGATCGGTATCAATGTTCTCAGTGGTTATTGGAACAGCTGGTGATATAATAGTGTTAAATTTTTCCATTTTAGTTAAATATTTTTGTCACAATAAATCTGCTGGATTAGCAATTTTACCTGCAATTGCAGTTGCAGCAGCAGTTGACGGTGATGCTAACATAGTTCTAGCCCCTGGCCCTTGACGTCCCTCAAAATTTCTATTTGAAGTACTTACGCAATAGGCTCCTGCGGGTACTTTGTCATCATTCATCGCTAAGCAAGCAGAGCAACCTGGTTGACGAATTTTAAATCCAGCAGCTTCAATAATAGCGGCTATTCCTTCTTCGTAAATTTGTTTTTCAACTTGTTTTGATCCTGGAACAAGCCAAGCGGTAACATTATCGGCTTTTTGCCTTCCTTTAACAATTTCTGCAACCTCTCGAAAATCCTCAATTCTGGCATTTGTACATGAACCTACAAAAACATAATCAATTGTTTTCCCCAACATTTGTTCTCCCGGTTTAAAGTCCATGTATTCCATAGCTTTGTCAAAGGATTCAATTTCTTTAACTGTTGTAGAGCCTATTTCTGCAGCTGTAGGTATTTTTTGAGTTATTCCAATGCCCATACCTGGGTTGGTGCCATAGGTAATCATGGGTTCAATATCCGCTGCATCAAAATTATATTCTTTATCAAACACAGCATCTAAATCTGAATAAAGCTCTTTCCATTCAGATAAAGCCTTATCCCAATCTTCGCCTTTTGGAGCAAATTCTCTTCCTTTTACATAATTAAAAGTAGTTTCGTCAGGAGCAATTAAACCTCCACGAGCACCCATTTCTATGGACATATTGCAAACCGTCATTCTTCCTTCCATGGTTAAATCTCGGAATGCGGATCCAGCAAATTCAACAAAGTAACCAGTTCCTCCCGCAGCTGTGGTTTTTGAGATGACATACAAAACAATATCTTTAGCAGTGACTCCTTTTTGAATAACGCCATCAACCGTTATTCTCATTTTTTTAGGTTTCTGCTGCATTAAACACTGTGTAGCCAATACCATTTCAACCTCAGAAGTTCCTACACCGAAAGCAATAGCTCCAAAAGCACCATGTGTTGAAGTATGTGAATCCCCACAAACCATTGTCATTCCTGGTTTGGAAACGCCTAGCTCTGGACCTACTACATGAACAATACCTTGAAAAGGATGTTGTAGTCCATATAAATCAATACCAAACTCTTCACAGTTTTTTACTAATGTTGCCACTTGATGCCGTGACAATTCGTTTTGAATTGGTAAATGCTGGTTTTCGGTAGGTACGTTATGATCGGGTGTTGCGCAAACTTGTTTCGGACGAGCAACAGGAATGCCTCTTTTTCTTAATCCAGCAAAGGCCTGAGGAGAAGTGACTTCGTGTATATATTGAACATCAATATAAAATACATCCGGACCATCAGGGATAGAAGAAACAACATGCTTGTCGTAAATTTTATCAAATAATGTCTTTCCCATAATAATATTTGTTTGTGTGCTTTTTCAAAATATTCCCAAAAAAGGGAATGGTAATTACGCTTTTAACAATTTTAAAAGCTCTTGATCGTTTACTTCTTTTCTGGTATCAGCAACTTTAAGGAATTCTTCATAAATCAAATTCAATTCATCCTTGGTTGGTTCATACCCTAGAAGTTTTGCTCTATAGGCAACGGCAGCTCTGCCTGAACGAGCGGTTAAGACTATTGCAGAGTGATCAACTCCCACGTCCTTTGGGTCAATAATTTCATAGTTTTCTCTATGCTTAATAACGCCATCTTGGTGTATTCCTGAAGAATGAGCGAATGCGTTGTCACCCACAATAGCTTTATTTGGTTGTACAGGCATTTGCATCATTTCAGAAACTAATTTAGAAATAGCATTTAACTGAGTTGTTTTGATGTCTGTATGTAAGTTTAGATTAGGTTGCTGACGCATAATCATGACAACCTCCTCTAAAGCGGTATTTCCAGCTCTTTCCCCGATTCCATTAATCGTGCACTCAATTTGCCGTGCACCATTTATAGCTCCGTAAATAGAATTAGCAGTAGCTAAACCCAAATCATTATGGCAGTGGGTTGAAAGGATTGCTTTGTCAATTCCAGTTACATTTTCCATTAAGTATTTTATTTTAGCACCATATTCATCAGGTAAGCAATATCCAGTTGTGTCTGGAATGTTCAAAACCGTTGCGCCTGACTTAATTGCTGCTTCACACACTCGAGCCAAATATTCATTTTCAGTTCTACCTGCATCTTCAGCATAAAACTCAACATCTTCAACATACTTCTTTGCATGTGCTACGGCAAAAGAGGCTCTTTCAATTACTTTATCTGCAGACATCCTTAATTTGTGCTCACGGTGCATTTCTGAAGTAGCTAAGCCTGTATGTATTCTTCCTTTTTTTGCAAAACGCAATGCTTCACCTGCGGCGTCAATATCTTTTTCTACAGCACGAGTTAAAGCACAGATTGTTGGGCTCTTAACCGCTTTTGAAATTTCAACAACTGAGTTAAAGTCACCAGGTGAAGAGATTGGAAACCCAGCCTCAATAATGTCAACACCCAACTCTTCTAATTTTTTAGCAATAATTATTTTTTCTTCAGTCACCAATTTGCATCCAGGAACTTGTTCTCCGTCTCTTAAGGTTGTATCAAAAATTTGAACTTTATCACTCATAAAATACCTTTTATTGGGTTCTTAATTTTTTAAGCCAACCTCTAATATAGAAGTGAAGTCCATTATTAAAAAATCAACCTTGATAATCTACTACAATGTATAAGAGGTCTTTTTTTGGTGATTATAGTTGTAAAAAAAAATTAAAACATTGTTTTTAAGGTTGTTGTGGGTTTTTGTTTAATCCGGTTAATCTTAATTGTAAGCGTGTTATTAACATATGAAATTTGGAATTAAATTCAAACAATTGGTGCTTAAATAGCGTTTTACAGCAATACTTCTATAGTATTTGTATTAAATCTATCGTAAAAATAGGTGAAACCTATGTTTGGGTTGGTTCATGTTTCATACGCTGTATAAGGAGATAAAAAAGATGGATTTAAAACTTTAATGCTACAAAACTATTGTATATATTGCATCTTAAAATAGAGAGAATAAAATACTACTATTATGTCTAACAAGAATTCAGACCAACTTTTTCAATTAATTCAGAGTTTAAATAAAGGAGAGAAGCGACATTTTAAATTGTATGCTTCCAGGCATAAAGGTGGAGAAAATGCAAAGTTTTTAAAGTTGTTCGATTTAATTAATAACCAAACTAATTATAATGAGCAGAAGATATTAAGTAAAGATAAAACGCTTAAACCATCGCAACTACCTAATTTAAAGCAAAACTTGTATAAGCAAATTATGGCAAGTTTACGAATGCTTCATTCAGGTAACGACATAACATTAAGTATTCGAGAAATTATTGATAATGCAACAATTTTATACAACCGATGTTTGTATCAACAAGCCTACAAGACATTAGAAAAAGGAAAAGAACTTGCCAAAAAATATGAAAAAAATGTCCTCCTTCTAGATATTCATAATTTGGAAAAAAAACTAATTTCTAAAATTGTTAAAAAAGACATTCAGCATAGAATTGATGGCTTGGTTCCTGAAGGGGAAGAATTGGTTAAAAAATTAACAAACATAAATACATTTAGCAATTTGAGCTCTAAATTATATGGCTTGTATATTAAATTGGGTTTTACTCGAAATTCAGCAGATTTCGAAATTGTAAATTCATTCTTATATTCATCTTTACCTGCTTTTAAAGAAGAAAACTTAAGTCTTGAGGAGAAAATGTATTTATACAATGCTTTTGTTGCGTATTACTTTTTTATTCAGGATTATAGAAGAGCATATGACTATGCTAAAAAACTAGTAGCGCTTTTTGACGGAAATAATAATGTTATTCAAAGCAAACTTGAAATGTATGTTAAAGCTATTAACTCATTGCTGGATAGTCAAAGTAAACTTTCGCAATATGAAGAGTTTATACAAACAAGTTTGAAATTTGAAGCCATAATTAGCCGAGAGTCTTTAAAGGTTTCTGATAATGTGGCTTATTTGATGTTTAAATACTCTTCAAAACATAAACTGGATAAACACTTTATGCTTGGAGAGTTCAATAAGGGAGTTATTGAAGTAGAGGATGTTGCGAAAAAACTTGAAGTATATAGTGAGAAATTAAACAATCATTCAAAGCAAATCTTTTATTACAAATTTGCTTGTATGTATTTTGGGAATGACCAATATAAGGAAGCCATTACATGGTTGAATAAAATAATTAATGCAAAGGATGAGGATATCAGAAGCGATATCTCTGGTTTCGCAAGAATTCTTATTTTAATTTCTCATTACGAGTTAAATAATGATGATTTGGTTGAGTATTATGCACGATCAACCTATAGGTTCTTGGCTAAAAAAGATGATTTGCATTTTTACCAAAAGAGAATATTGCGTTTTCTTAAGCGATTAAATACGCTTACCAGAGATAATTTAAAGGAGGCGTTTTCAGAGCTACATGATCAATTAATTCCACTTACTGTGAATCCTTATGAAAAACGAGCATTCGTCTATTTTGATATTATTTCATGGTTAGAAAGTAAAATTAATAATCGTCCTGTTAAAGAGGTTATCCGAGAAAAAGCATTAAAGAGAATTGCTTCTGCAAATCAGAAATAACACTTAAAATTTCCCTGTGATTCTTAGGTTCACTAGTCGTGGTGTAAGAAAGTTGGGTACCGCATATTCTTGATTGTTAATGTCCGAAACCCAGAGGTGGTTTATTGTATTTGAAATATCAAGTAAATTGAAAACCTCCATTCGAATCCCAAAATCTTGAAAATTTCTTAAAAAATGATTCTGTGGCATTTTTACTGTACCGGACTTTTTGTACAATTTACCATCTTCAACTACCTTGTAGGTAAACCCTATATCTGCTCTTCTGTAATCGGGCATTCGCTCCGTGTTTCTACCTTCAACAGAACCAGGTGTCCCAAAAGGTTGTCCTGAAGCATAGATGAGGTTTAAGTGGACTTTAAATTGTTTGAATTTAGGCATTTCGTCTTGGAAGAATATCTTAACAGATATTCTCTGGTCGGTTACTCTTGGCATGTATCCTCGTGTGAAGCTGATTGAATCATCGATGGATTGGTCTAATGTAAATCCATGAATAATTTGTTCCGAATTTGAATTGTAATACCTTTGAAAACTATCATTAGTTAAATCTTCTTCTGTTTTCATATAACTGGCACTTATCCAGGATTCCAAGCCTTTTACAAATTCACCATTTATTCTTGTTTCTAGCCCATACGCATAAGCCTTAGCGGAGTTGGCTCCGTAATACCGTATTCTAACATTATCAATATCAAAAGGAATAATATCATCCATGTCTTTATAATAAGCCTCGGTTCGCAATGTGAAGGGACGTCCCCATTTGTAAAAATCGTAATCAACTCCAGCAACATAATGAATGGATTTTTGAGCTTTGATGCTAGTTGCAATTTCTCCGCTAAAACTTCTTAGTTCTCGGTAAAATGGTGGCTGATAGTAGTATCCCCAGGCTAATCGATAGGAAAAATTAGTAGAATCTTTTACTGTATTTCCTAAGGTGTCTTTTTTGAACTGTGAAGGCGTATACGTTAGTGATGCTCTTGGAGAAATTACAGTTTCATTACTGTAGTCCCAATAATTAGCTCGAACTCCTGTTTTAATATACAATTGGCTCCTTCCGTTTTTTTCTAAAAACTTCCAGTCGTTCTGTATAAAAGCAGTAAATCTATTTGTTGACATTTTATTATTCGACTTAAGGTAGCCAGCAAATTTTAAATTGACATTTTCAGTATGCGGAACGCTATAACCGGCTGAATCTTGATTTTTCCATTCCAATAATTCATCCATTATTTCTTCATGCTGATATTTTGCGCCCCAATTTAAAACACCTTTTTTCCATATGTTTTTACCCATATGTTCAACATTGTATATTACTGCGTTTAAAAAGTTTCTTGAGTGATCTAGAAAGGATCCATTCCCTAATAGTGCCGCTTCTTTACCAAAATCGTCTTCCCCAAAATTTGTTTCGAGTTCATTAAGCCTATAGGAGCCTTCAATGTCAAAAGTCTCTTCTTCTGCTGTTATGAAACCACTAGCGGTAAGCTTAAGAACAGTTGAATCGTTTCCAAAAGGACGAAAATCTGTTGTAAAAGCACCAAAGTTTGTTTGAAATCTACTTATTTCTTGTCCTGTGAAATTAACTGTGAGTTGCATTGCTTGACTAATTCCTCCAAATCTGGTGGTTCTTGATTGAGGAACCATACGAAATTGATTCAAGCTTGAATTGCCTAAAAAGCCAAATGACAATTTTTTATTTACTTCATAATTTAAATAGGTTTGGTAATCAAAAAATAATGGACGATAATCAGCTTGAGTTTCAAGACTTCCTAAAAGATATGAGTTTGATTTGTATCGCCCACTCATTATATACGCGAATTTACCGTGTTTATTACCTAGTGTAGCTCTAGCTCCAAGCATACTAGCACTAAATCCTCCTGTTAGTGAGTCTGGAGATCGGTACTTTATGTCTAGTACAGAGGACAGTTTGTCGCCATATATAGCATCAAATCCTCCTGCAGAGAATGAGATTTCTTTGATCATATCACCATTTACAAAACTTAACCCTTCTTGTTGACCTGCTCTAACTAGAAAGGGTCTATAAACTTGGATGTTATTTACATAAATTAGGTTCTCATCAAAACTTCCCCCACGAACAGAATAGGAAGAAGAAAGTTCGTTATTGCTGTTAACAGACGCTAAGGATTTAACAAAGCTAATCCCGTCATCACTCGCTGAAATTATATCTTGTGCTGTCTCTGCATCGATTTTAATTTTTGTTGCATCGCTTTTCTTTTTTTCTTGAATAACAACAGCGGCATTTAGTATTGCATTTTTTTCAAGTGTAACATTTAGTGTTTTAACTTCTCCGCTAGAAAGATTAATTTCCTCACCATAAGGATAGTAGTTTATATGGGAGTATGATATTTGAAGATTTTGGTTGGACGGAACTTGTATATAAAATTTTCCGAGGCTATCTGAGCTGGTAATGTAGTTAATTGGGTAAACTAAAATTTGAACATCTGCAACAGGAGATTGATTTGTACTTACAATTTGACCTTTAACCACTGAATTTGATTGAGAAAAACCCAAATGGGTTAAAAGAAAAAAAAGTGGAATAAGCCAATTTCGCATGGCGGCAAATTTAATGATTTATTTACGGTTAATCGTTCACCAAAAGAACGATACAATAGGATGGAAATTGTTTTAAGCAATAATCCCTTGAGAATTTAGTTTATTTTGAATAAGTTGGTATCTTATTTGCTGTATTGCAGTATAGAATAGAAGACTCGTTAGTTAAAAAATTAAATAGTATAAATGAATGGTTTTATAAACAAAATAGCATTTATTATTGTTTTTCTTGTTACATATAGTAGCGCTTCTGCTCAAAGCTATTTGCGTTATAAAGTTGTTGACGGGGATACGATTGCTGTTTGTGACTTATCGGCTGTAACGGTTGGGGGGAGAGATTACTCTAAACCTCCAAAATTCAAAAGTAAACGGCAATCCTACAAGTATAGAAAAATGACTCGCTATGTCAAAAAAGTATATCCATACGCTCAACTAGCTTCTCAAAAATTAATAGAATGTGAAGCGGAAATTAAAAGAGATCCAGAATCGCGTAAAAAAGCAATGAAAAAAGTGGAAAAAGCGTTGAGGAAAAAATATGGAAAGGCTATGAAAGGCCTTACGGTAACTCAAGGAAAGATACTATTGTTGCTTATTGATCGTCAAACAGGTCTTACTACTTTTGAGTTGGTTCAAGAGTTGAGGGGGAATTTTAATGCTTCAATGTATCAAGGGTTAGCAATCCTTTTTGGGCATTCATTAAAACTAAATTATGAACCTCGCGGTAAGCATTGGATGATTGAGGATATTGCACGAAAAATTGAACTAGGAATCCTTTAAAATGATAAAGTTAACAGAATGCCCAAGAGATGCCATGCAAGGCATTGAAGAATTTATACCCACAGATATAAAAATTAGGTATATAAATTCTCTGCTTAAGGTAGGGTTTGATGTAATTGATTTTGGGAGTTTTGTTTCACACAAAGCAATTCCTCAATTAAAAGACACTTCAAAAGTTTTAAAAGGCTTGGATTTAAGTTCTAGCTCATCTAAACTTCTATCGATTGTAGCAAATGAACGAGGAGCAAATGAAGCTGTGTTTTTTGATGAAATATCAATAATTGGATTTCCCTTTTCTATTTCTGAAAAGTTTCAACTCAGAAATACAAATAAAACTCGTGAGACAGCTTTTAAAACAGTTGAAAAAATACAGAAGGTTTGTTTTAAATCGGGTAAGGCATTACGTGTTTATTTATCAATGGGATTTGGCAACCCATATGGAGAGCCTTTTAGTTCGGGAATAGTTTTAGAATGGGCTGAAAAGCTAAAGGGAATCGGTGTTGAAGAGTTAGTTTTATCAGATACAATTGGGGTAGCTAAGCCTAATGTTATTCAGTCATTATTTAATCTTTTGTCTCAAGAATTAGTTGGGGTGGAGCTTAGTGCGCATTTTCATTCCTTGCCTAATAGTTGGGAAGAGAAGATAAGTGAAGCCTATAAAGCAGGTTGTAATAGTTTTGATAGTGCTGTGAGAGGTTTGGGAGGTTGCCCATTGGCTAAAGACGATTTGGTAGGTAATTTGGCAACTGAAAACTTAGTTGATTATTTTTCGAATGAATTAAACCCGCGGTTTAATTTGAAACAATTTAAAGCGTCAGTTAATTTGGCTTATCAGATTTTTGGGTAGTTTTTAATAGGTGTTTGCTTTTTTTAATTGCAGCCACAACCTCCTACAGATTTCCCTCCATTTGCCCCTTGACTTCCTTCTCTGTAAGTTTTTGAATTGTTACTTAGGTTTTCAATATTCGATAGTCCTATTTCCATTTCGTCGTCGTTTAAGAAAGTTTTTTTATACTCTGGAACAGTCGCGCAGGATGAAATAATAATAGCCAGAATTAATATGGAAGCAAATTTTTTCACTATCCGTAAAAGTACTAAAAACTCTATATGAAAGAGATTTTTATTTACAATTAAAATTCAGAAATAATCGAACTAGAATATATTTTTTAGACTACGTATATTTCTTTTGTTCTATTTTTTAAAAAAAGTTAATAAATAAAGGTGTTTAAGGGGTTTTTTGTTTTGTTTTAATAGATGTATTTTACGTGTAAACACGTATTGTTTAGTATATTTATCGAATCAAATTTTTGTTATGACTACTACTAAGGTTGTTTTGGTGGATGATCACCAATTAATTCGGATGGGTATAACCGCGTTGCTTAAATCTGAAAATTGTATTGAAGTTATCGGTGAAGTTAATACTGCTAAAGAAACATTAAGTTATATTGATGAAAAGAAACCGGATGTTGTATTGATGGATATTTCTCTTGATGATGGTGACGGTATTTTACTTACGCAGGAAATTGTTCGGAAACACAATGACGTAAAAGTAATTATGTTGTCAATGCATGTTAAAGAAGATTTTATTCAAAGAAGCATAAAAGCTGGTGCATCGGGTTATATTTTGAAGGACTCTCCAAAGAACGAGTTAATTCAAGCGATTCAAGAGGTTGCTAAAGGTGAAAAGTATTTTGCATCTGAGGTAAATCAATTAATGGTTAGTAGTTATGTGAACAAGGTAGGTAGTTTTACTGATAAAAAAAGAAAGCTTTCAGGATTAACAAAAAGAGAAATTGAAATAATTAGATTATTGTCCGATGGATTAAGTAATCAAAAAATTGCCGATCAATTAGGTATTTCTCATAGAACTGTAGATACGCACAGAACTAATATAATGCAGAAAGTTAAGGTTAAAAATGTGGCTGAGTTGATAAAATACTCCATAGTAAACAAGTTGATTGACATTTGAATTTATTTTTTTGAAACTCAATTGTTGTCCCTTTGGTTAAATCAGATATGAAAAAGATAGTTGCATTATTGTTTTCCACGGCTTTAATGGTTTCTGCCGATGTAGAAGTATCAGATGTTAATTATAAATCCAACGATAATTTCTTAAATGAGGATTATGTCTTAAATGGTGCAGGAGTTCGAGACAAATTTATTTTCGATATATATACAATTGGTTTGTATGTGAAAGAAAAAAGCACAAGTGGTTCTGTGATTTTAAATTCAGATGCTAATAAATATGTTCGAATTGTAATAGTTAGCAGATTGGTTACTGCAGAAAAGTTTAGCGATGGTTTGGATGATGGGTTTGAAAAATCAACGCAAGGAAATACTGCTCCAATTAAGAAAGAGATTGAATTAGTAAGAAAGGGGTTTGGAGCAGACTTTGAAAAAGGAGATGAATTCATTGTTTTCTTTAGTAAATCTGGTGAAACTACGATATATAAAACAGGTCAAAAACCATATGTAGTTCCATCTAATAATAAGGTTTTTCAGAAAGCTTTACTAGGTATGTGGATTGGAGAAGATCCAGTTCTAGACGATTTAAAGGATGAATTGTTAGGAATTGATTAGTATTTGTAAAGATTTTTAACCTTCTTTTTATTAAATTTCCAAATTGTTCATAGTTCGGATTTTTGTATGCCTACTTGAAATAATAATGATATGAGAATATTTATAGTTAATCTTCATGGACTAGTTAAGGGAAGTGGTTTAGAAATTGGTAGAGATGCCGATAACGGAGGACAGACCAAGTATGTTCTTGAATTGGCAGAGTATTTGTCAAAGCATGAACAGGTAAGTCACGTTCATTTGTTTACTCGTAAGATTAAGGATTCTGAGGTTTCATCAGAGTATGGCGCAACCATTGAAGAGATTAACCCTAAGTTTGATATTCGTAGAATAGAATTTGGTGGTTTATCCTATAAAATGAAAGAAGAGCTATGGGAGCATCTTGACGAATTTGTTGAAAATGCCTTACACCATATTAAAGAATATAACATTCAGCCTAATTGGATTCATTCTCATTATGGTGATGCTGGTTATGCTGCTTCCAGACTTTCAGTTCGATTAAATGTTCCTTTTGCGCATACAGGCCACTCTTTAGGGTTGGCTAAAAAAGAAAAGATGCTTGCTTCGGGTATGACCGAGGAAGAAGCTGAAGAACGATTTAAGTTTAAACAAAGAATCAGTGCGGAAGAAAATGCCTTAGCGTTAAGTGAGTTTATTGTTACATCAACGTATTTAGAGATAGCAGATTGGGAACAGTATGAAAATTATGATAAAGCCCAGTTTCATGTTCAGCCTCCCGGTATAGATATTGAAAAATTCACTCCATATTATATAAAAAGATTTCAAGAGGAAGAAGATTACGTACAACTGCAGCGTAGATACTGGGTTGGTCAAAATATTGAGAAGTTTTTAACGAATCCCAACAAGCCGGTAATTATGGCGTTAAGTCGCCCTGATAGAAGAAAGAATTTACATTTTTTGATTGAAGCGTATGGAGAAGATAAAGAACTTCAAGCTCTTGCTAATATGGCTATATTTGCAGGTATTCGGAAAGATATAAATACGATGCCAGAACAAGAAAAAGAAGTTCTTACCGAACTTTTGCTTTTGATGGATAAGTATGATTTGTATGGTAAAATGGCCATACCGAAAAGACATGATATTGAAAATGAAGTAGCGCTTATTTATCAATATTGTGCAAATAAGCGTGGTGTGTTTGCAAATATATGTTTGCATGAGAATTTTGGTCTAACCACTATTGAAGCAGGAGGAACAGGATTGCCTGTTGTAATTACAAAAAACGGAGGGCCATCTGAAATTGTTCCAAGAATGAAAAATGGGTTGCTCGTTGACCCTATGGATAAAGATGACATTACAAGAAGTATCAAAAAGATGCTTACAAACGAAGAGCGTTGGCGACAATTTAGTGATAATGGGATTTTAAATACCAAAAAACATTATAGTTGGGATGCTCATATTGAAGTATATATTAGTTGGATTCAAGAAAGTATCAGTCGATCTGAGCCAAAAACAGCCAAAGAATTAAATGCGCCCAAAGAACATATTAAACATTTAAAAGAAAGTAAAAGCTTAATAATTTCTGATATTGACGGTACTCTAATAGCGCCAGAGCATGGTGATCCAGGGATAGATGAACTGAAGTATTATCTTCAAAACCGAGAGCCTGGAATAAGTTTTGCCTTATCGTCAGGAAGAAACTTTGATTTAGTTAAGGAAGTCGTTGAGGATTATAAATTAGATGTTGATTTTATTGTTTGTTCGGTAGGAACACAGATTTATTATGATACAGATTTGAACAGTAAAGATGAAGATTGGAGCGCTTATTTGGATTTTAAGTGGGATAGGGATAAAATTGTAGATTCACTAAAGTCGTTAAATTGGCTTGAATTACAGGAAGAAAATGCTCAAAATCCGCATAAGATTTCTTATTACTGTGATCCTAAAAAGTACAATGAAGAAAAAATAAAATCTAGGCTAGGAAACGATTGGTACCATATCAATGTAATTGCTTCTCACAATAAATTTGTTGATATCCTTCCAAAAAGAGCTTCAAAAGGAAACGCAATACTTTATCTTTGTCATAAATGGGGCTTACAGTTAAATAAAGTGTATGCTTGTGGTGATTCTGGTAATGATATGGACATGTTTAGAGAGCCTATAAATGGAATTGTTGTAGGAAATGCATCAGAAGAGTTGAGTCATTTAAGAACACGAAAGAAACTGTATGTTGCCAAGCAATATGCCGCTGCAGGAATATTGGAAGGACTGGAGCATTTTAAATTGAAATAGTATATGTATACGGGAAGTGGCTTTACGGATTGGGAAATTGGAGATGTAGAGGTGCATGTTCATAATGGAGTGTATCATTTGTTTCATTTAATAATTCCTAATCACGATTATATTGCTCATGCTGTTTCTAAAGATGGGATTTCCTGGAGTAGAGTAAAGAACGCTATGTTTGTTGGTGATCCAGGGGAATGGGATGATGACATGTTGTGGACAATGGATGTAGCTGATTGTGAGGATGGAAGTTTTGAAATGTTTTATACCGGCCTTCAACTGGAGGAGAGAGGAGTTAATCAAAGAGTAGGTAGGGCAGTTTCTAAAGATCTAATAAATTGGGAAAAAACTTTTCCGAAAGACTTACCATTAGAATCAAAAGCACCTTATTACGAAGAAGTTAATAACAACCCTAGGACTTGGTTGAGTTTTAGAGATCCGTTTTTGTACAAAAATAAAAATCTAGAGTATTTGTTGATATGTGCTCGGGCAAGTAGTGGACCTGTTTACAGAAGAGGTTGTGTAGCTGCTTACAAGAGGACAGGTGAAGGTTTTGAGCCTTGCAAACCAATATTGTTTCCATTAGCCTATGATGATATTGAATGTCCTTCCTTAATTGAGTTAGGAGGTCGCTTTTATCTCATTGGTTCAATTCGTGAAGACATAAAAGTTCGATATTGGCATTCGGATTCTTTTGACGGAGAATATCAATCTTTTCACCATGATGTATTGATGCCGCAAGGAAATTATGCCGCAAGAGTTGTAAAGGATGGCGATCACAATTTGGTATATGGATTCTATTTTTTGGATAGAAAAGTAAATTCAAAGCGAGTTTTACCACCACCAAAAGAATTAGCTGTTGATTCTGAAGGTAAGTTATATCTGAAATCATTTTATAAATGGGCTGATAAGGTTGTTGAAACGTATACTCAAAAAGCATTTCCTTCAGTTGAAGCTATGTATAATAATCCTACTGCTAAATTTGAAAATGTTCAAGGTAAGTGGTGGATGACTTCACGGTCAGGCTATGAGCTTTTCACCTTTGAACGTATTTCAAGTGCATATATATGGGAGGGAACTATTACTATGGAAGGCATAGGGAAATGTGGGTTGCTTTTGGCAGAAGGAGAAGATGGAAGTGGTTATTATATTTCACTTGACTTTAAGAGTGGCTATGTTCAAATAAGAGCATGGGGTTTTAACCCTGATGACACACAGAATAATTTTGTTTTTAAAAACCTACAAACCAATCAGTTTATAGTGGGTAATGAATATTCTGCTGATTTTAAGCTTATACGATATGGGCATTATATTGAGCTGTCCATTAATAAAATTGTCAAACTTACTTTGATTGATTACAAATATTCAGAATCACGAATAGGGTTTTATACTGCTTCCTCTATAATTACTTTGAGTAATTCTAGATACAGTGTTCTGGAAAATCCAATTGAGGAGTATGGGACACAAAACAAATGAATTTGATTGATTCCAATAGTGTAGATTTTTACCCGAAGATTATCAAAGATTATTTATCTGGAGAACTAAAGTCTAAAAATATCATTGACTGGGAGTATTCTCAAGAACAATTAGCGTCAAAAAAGGGAAAGCGGTACAGTTCTAAAAACAGGTCATATGTTCATAAGGCTCTTCTTGATCAATATGCTTCTTTTGACCTCACGGAAAAAGAATCTTTACACATTAAGCTTTTTTCAAAGGAAA
>JACLAC010014886.1_pt1 | contig 68948 bp, 36 predicted proteins | sample 8027881 | NCBI WGS metagenome assembly JACLAC01 (sample SAMN15725517, study PRJNA655200) | protist metagenome | isolation source: fluorescence activated cell sorting (FACS) single amplified genomes of... | place: Spain: Blaines Bay Microbial Observatory, Mediterranean Sea | collected 2016-01-19
CACCAACGGAAACGAGTTCACCAACGTCTCAGTCCTGACCCTTGAACCTGTCTCTGGAAACATCAACAACTCAGTGACCGTGACCGGCATGGACATTCAGCTCAACACCGGAACTGGTACACAGCAGGAAACCCTCACGCTGTCGGACGTAGATACCGTTCAAATCACCGGCAGTGGCGGTAGTGACACATTTTTCATCGACTATTCCGCTGCCGGCCCACCGTCGACACGGCAGTTATTTCTCAACGGAGGGCAAGGCAACGACACCATTCTCTCAGTGAACGATGCCAATCAACGGCTGACGAATGATCGACTCACAATCGGCGGAATTGACGACATCGTCATTGTAAACTTCGAGCAGGCATCACTGACGGGCGGGGCTGGTAACAATGATCTGAACGCGACCGCATTCGATGGTCAGGTAACACTCAACGGTCTCGCAGGCAATGACACGCTACGAGGTTCATCCGGCAACGACGTTCTCGATGGTGGAGCTGACGATGACATCCTCGATGGCGGTCCGCTTCGTAAACAGTACGTGCTGGGCGATATGGATTTCGAAACTCTCAATCTGAACGATACAGATACGGGCGTCGTCACAATTCTGGATGAGGTCCAAACCGCAAAGATCCCGCTCGACACCGCGTTCTTTCGATTCAACGACGTGACTTATACCGGCGACAATCTGTTTGTCACTCCCTCGGGAGTTGCTTCCCTGGGTGGCCCGATCCTTCCTCAGAACAATTTCGATCTGACAGACGCCCCGAATTTCGTTGGTGGAATACCGATCCTCGCACCGCTGTTTGATAACTGGGTAACTGGAGGCAATGCTCCGCCGGGACTCGCGATTCCAGACGCGAAAGTACTTTACAAGTTCGAAGATACAAACTTTGACCTCATCGACGATCGACTGATTATCGAATGGAACGAGGTTTACCACCTGGATCAGATCGACACCTTTTCGACGCCGTTTCTGAAATCAGGTGCGTCGCCAGTGACATTTCAATTGATTCTCGAGCTGAACACATCCGATCGCGACGGTGATATAACGTTCAACTATGTCGACCTCGATACGGGAACTCCATTCTCATCAATTGCCAATGGAATCAGCGCGACAGTCGGAGCCAGAGACGGTGGGGAACATCCAGGCGGAGTCCAACAGGTTTCGTTCAATTCGCCGAGCTCGCTGGTGGCAAGCAACAGGGCGATCGTCGCGAGAAGTGCTGACAGCGATGGCAACGACATCCTGACGGGCGACTCGGGCAACGATGTGTTGTTTTCCAGTTCCGGCAACGACTCGATTGACGGCGGTGATGGGGCAAACGATCACTTCATTTTCAGTAGCTTCAATAACGAACTCGCCTCGGACCATATGATTGACGGTTCTGCGGTTGCATCGACCGTATTTCAGACGCCCAATCGGTCAGTCAATTTTAAAGCTGCCTACACAAACATCGAAGCTCTTGACGTAGGTCTGGGACCAGTAAACCAGAATGTCGTTATCGATGTCGACGGTCTGCCGGATTCGGTATCGCTGGATACTCAAGGACCATCAGCCGGCTTTTCCGATACGGTGGTGATTGTCGGAACCGCACCGTCCACACCAAGTGGTGTTGTTCGCTTCGACGGGAACTATTCCGGTACTTACACCGGGAACTTTTTTGTTGGCGAAGGCCAGACTGAATCGATACCTGGACCGACCTTTCCTAAAAATTCCGTCGCAGCTGCGATCAGCAACGGCAGCATCTCGATCAGTCAACCAGATCCGGGCGACGGCACAGTGGATTCAGGTGGAAACATCACATTCACATCACCCGGGATGTTAATGGGCGAAGGCTATACGGTTGAATTCACAGGGACACTTCTAGAGTCCGAAGGAGCGGCATCCGGTAGCGGAACATGGACAGTGCTGTCGAATGCAAATGGAATCTCAGGCAATGGCTCGTGGTCGATAGCACGAGACAGTGGTGCACCGCTTGCTTCTGGTGGCGCAGACAATTTTGCATTGTCTGGTTCAACGATAAGTGTTGGTGGCACAACACTGAATATAGCCGGCGTTGAGTCGTTAGTGCTGGATATTGCAAATGGTGGTACTGATACCGTTTCAGTTCATCAGGATTTCAGTGGCTCAGCACATGATGTCGTGATCAGTGGCGATCTGCCCGATGATTCCATTTCGATCCAGTCAACAACGAAGCAGCAGCAGATCGAAACTTTTAGTAACGAAGAAGAATACTTAACGCTGATTCGAGAAATACTCGGCGGCGAGATCGTTCTGGAAGAAGTATTGAATGACAACGGTAATGATGGTTCAGCAAACACGATTCAGAATCAACAGGCTCCAGATCAGGTAGTTGTCAGCCCGGACGGCACTCGCGTTTACGTTGCAGCTTCGGATTCAGATGCTCTGGTTGTCTATAGTCGCGATCGGGTAACTGGTGATCTGACGTTTATCGAATCGCTCGCCAACATGGGAATGGATACCTTCGGCAATACGATCACAGGGCTCGACGGAGCCAGCAAAGTTATCGTTTCAGCTGACGGGCGTAACGTCTACGTGGCCAGCGAACTCGATCAAACCATTGCATTTTTCGTCAGGCAGGATGGCGGCAACCAGCTGTCGTTCATCTCGTCGACCATCCTCGACGTTGACGGTAATCCCGTTAACATCGCTTCGCCTTCAGACATGACGTTAATTCCGAACGGTTCTGTTCTGGTGGTGTCTTCGGAAACCGGAAACCGAATTAATTTCTTCGATGTCGGCAGTACTGGCGATCTTGTGTTCCAGGGTTCTCTCCAGGACGGAGGGCAAGACTCCGGGATGACGACGATCGATGGTCTGGCCGGTGCATCATCGATCGCGATGTCACCCGATGGCAGACATATTTATGTTACTGGGTCAAATGATAACGCCATTGCCATATTCAGTGCGCCATCCGAACAGTCTGACATGAGCGGTTTCGCGTTGCCGTTGTTCTTTAAGAAACTGGCCAACGGTGACCTGGATACCTCGCTGAATGTTGTATCTGGTCTGGCTGGAGCATCATCCGTCGAAGTCAGTCCGGACGGGCTGCACGTCTACGTAACGGGTGAAACTGACAACTCGCTCACCGTGTTTTCCAGAGCTCAAGACACGGGCGACCTGACATTTGTCGAAAGCCTCACCCACAACGGTTTGGACTCTTTTGGCAACACTGTCGAAAATCTGCTGGCTCCAGCTGCGGTCTCGGTCAGCCCGAAAGGTACGACCGTCTATGTCGCTGCATCTGGGAGCAACGCGGTAACTCTATTCAATCGCGACACTTCATTGGGGACAACATCCTCTGGTTCGCTTACGTTTCTTGAAACGCTTTCCAGTGGCGACACGGACGGAGCGGGCACGACAGTTGTCGGACTCAACGGTGTTTCCAGTATTTTCGCGAGCGTGGATGGGCAGCACGTCTACGCAGCGGGAACAGGCGATGACGCAGTCGTTCGATTCAATGTTCCACGAGTCCTCGAAGTTTCGCCTGATGGAGATGCCTCTCTGTCAATCACAACATCCGATGCCAACGACGTGTTTATCATCAGACCTTTCGCACGGCCGGGGAACTTGACAATCGATGCTGGAGGCGCTTCCGACAACGACGGGGTTACCATCCTGGGAACGGACCTCGCAGACACATTCGGCGTGAATGGCAGAACACTGATTTCAGGGGGTTCGACGTTTTCGCTAACAAATGTCGAAGGGTTAAACCTCTTACTCAATGACGGCGACGACACTGTCAACATCACGGCATCTTCGTCCGGCCCGACGTTCTTCAGCGTCGACGGGGGCCCACAAACCGGTAGCGACGTATTGAATATCGACGCTCAGGCCGCCCAGGTGATTAATGATGGCTCGAATATCTCGTTTACCGGCGGACTGAATTCCGTAGGCAACAGTAACTTTGAGACTGTCGCTATCACAAATGCCACTCCGACCATTGACGATGACTCGTTTGTGATCGCGGAAGACGCGCCGGTCAGCACAACTGTAGGCACACCGGTCGCATCTGATCCGGAAACCGGTGAAAGCCTGGACTGGAGCATTCTTTCTGGAAATACAGGCGGCGTATTTGCAATCAATGCGTTGACTGGAGAAATCACGGTCAACGCGGCGCTCGATTTCGAGGTACTCGCGTCATATGTTTTGATTGTCGAGGTTGAAGACAACCAGAATCGTAAAGACACCGCGACGGTCAATATCGGCGTGACCGACTCCGAACCGATGATCAGCAACCAGTCCTTTACAGTCGATGAGAACGCCGATAACGGAGAGGCGGTTGGGACTGTCGCCCTTGATCCTGGCGATCAGAACTCTGTCAATTATTCAATTTCTGCAGGCAATACAGGCGGAGCGTTTGCGATCGATGCTTCTTCCGGGCAGATCACCGTTGAAGACACCACGGTAATCGACTTTGAAGTCGCCACATCCTTCGACCTGACTGTTGTGGTCACTGACGACGGCGGTACGACAACCGATTCAGCAATAGCGACCATCGCCATTGCTGATATTGAGCCTTTGGTTGGCGATCAGAGCTTTAATGTTCTGGAGAACCAGCCAAACGCAACAAATGTCGGAACAGTCGTCCTGGACGAAGGAGACAACAACAGTGTCTCCTACTCGATCATAAACGGAAATACAGGGACCGCATTCGCGATCAACTCAGAGAACGGCCAAATCACAATCGCCAACACGGCAGCGGTTGATTTCGAAACTGGCAGCTCGTTTTCGCTGACCGTACAGGTAACTGACGACGGCGGAACGACCACCGACACTGGTGTAGTGACGCTTAATATTCAGGATGTGAATGATCCACCGATCATCGAAATGCAGTCGTTTAATGTTGATGAAAACAGCATCGTGACGACACCAGTTGGAACGGTAATCGCCAACGATTTTGAAACACCGTCGACATTGATGTTTGCGATTACTGCCGGAGACCCATTCGAACAGTTTGCGATCAATCCTTCAACTGGAGCGATCACAGTCGCAAAGATCGGTCTCGATCATGAATCGGTCAGCTCATTCAATCTGACCGTTCAAATCACCGATCCAGGTTTGCTGAGTGCGTCAGCGATGGTCATCGTAAACGTTGACGACGTCAACGAGGCGCCAATTCTGGCCCCAATTGGCAACCAGACAGCCACGGTCGACGAGGAATTGGCGTTTACGGCTTTCGCGGTCGATCCGGACTCGCCACCAGCACCGTTGATATTCAGCCTTGGTAACGGTGCTCCAGCCGGAGCCAGCATTACCGCCAACGGCGATTTTACGTTTACGCCGACATCCGCTTTCGCTGGCACTTCTGTCGCGATCACGATCATCGTAAACGAAGGCAACAGCGGAGCTTTGACAGCGTTGGAAACAGTTGTAATTTCTGTCTCGAGTGTCGCGTTGGACTTTGGCGATGCTCCAGCCACTTTCAATACTTTATTGGCCGATGACGGGCCACGTCACGTCATCGGTTCGTTGTTCCTGGGAAAAACCGTCGATGCTGAACCTGACGGGCAACCTGGGCCAGCAGCACGGGTCGATGACAAAAACAGCACGGGACCTGTCGCGACTGTCGACGACGAAGATGGAATTACATTTCTGTCCGCGCTCGGCGTGGGAACGACACGCCAGTTCCGGGTCTCCACTTCCGAAGCCGGATTTCTGGATGTATGGATCGACTTTGATCAGAACGGTAATTTTACTGTTGATGAGAATCTAAGCCTTAGCTCCTCAATTGTTGTCAACGGCGGCGGTAGTGCCGGTTCAGGCGGACCCTCATTCGGGACCGGGCCCGGTCCCGGCAACTCCACTGGATCATTCAATATTGGTACTGGTATCGCTGTGCCTGCTGGATTCAGCACTGTCAGTTTCAATATCCCCGTCACGGCAATTCCCGGGCCAACGATTGCCAGGTTCCGGCTCAGCAGCACCGGTGGCCTCACACCAAACGGAATCGCGAGCGATGGCGAAGTAGAAGATTATCTCGTCGAAATTGCGCCACCGCCGATCGGGAACTCCACCTCGATCGAATCAGCATTGGATACCGCGGTCGAACAATTCTTTAACGCGTTTCCCGACGAGCTGAACGATCCAGATCCGAACATCGATGGAACCGAATTGCCACTTGCGGTTCAAGCCGAAAATGGCGCACGTGCTGAACGTCTCAACGGAGCACCGCCACTCAACGAGACTGACCCGGCTCTTAGAACGGTCATCAAGGCAATCAATGACATCGTCGAACAACTCGAACAAGACCGTGGCGTGAATGAGCACATCCTCGTCGTGGCAACTCACCCTGTCGACTTCATTCTCACCGATACGGAAGGACGAACGGTCGGTTTCACGCAGGATGGGGGCACGGTCAACGAAATTGGTGCCGACGCAACGTTCACCGGAGACGGCGTAGTCGAGTTGCTGACAATTCGGAATGCAGATCCTGGGGAGTACAGTCTGCAACTGGTTGGCGTCGGCGGCGTCTTCCGTGGTGGTTCCAGCCTGGTCACACCGGCTGGGACGCAGGAAGTTACTTTCCAGGGAAGCCTTGTCGAAAACGACGAAGTTCAACTCGCGCTGACTTACCAGGAAGGCCTTGCGAGTTTGCCAACGCGGACAGATCTGGAAACGGTAGACTTTTCTGAGATTGCGGACATTGTTGCTCAAATTCCGACATCGGATAGTAACGCAATAAACCTGGCTGCCGGCGTCACGGAGGCTATCGCAAGCATCGACCTGGACGCATCGCTGTTCGAAAAACGAGAAGACGACGAGGGCGAGGAGAAAAACCTGCTTGATCGAATCAGGGAGGTAACCGGGGATCTGCTCGACGCCATCGAGCCCTTGCTCGATGAAGACGAACTGAAAAGCCTGAAGCTTGCCTTCGGCGATGATGCTGAAGGCGAGGACAATGCCGAGGTGCTTGCGAGAGAACTGCTTGAAACGCTGAGCGGGCCACTGGAATCTGCTCCTCGACAAGTAAAAGAACTCTCTGGAACACTGCAGCAACTACTCGATCAACTGCAGAAACAGCGTAAGAAGAAGCAGGAGCGACAAGAAAATCCGCAGCCAGCAAATGATCCAAAAGGAGCGGTCAGACCCCTGACTGAAGACAAAAGAACCAGCCAGTATTCGCCCGCTCGAACGTCGGCGACAGTCATTAATTCAGCATTCATCGTAGGTACAAACGACGCCGCGAAACGACGGAGACTCGATCTGGCATCCGAAATAAAGCGAACGGCCGAAACGGTCAATTTCGATCCGCAAAGAAACGTTCGCTCGAATGCCGCCACGACAAGCCAACCTGCATCCTCACAGGATAATACAGGCGCAACAGAAAACTCCGAGCCAGTCGAGGATTAATCCCTGCGGAATTTTCCTTGGAAAATGTCGAGCAGTACAAAACAGAAAGAGCAGAAACAGGAATCGACCCCCTGACTCTGCTCTCTCCGTTTGCTGGTTTTAAGAATCCGTCATAATCCTGTGCTCAGCGTTGAAGCACTGATCTAGCTTGCAAATCGAAACAGGCGGCTTCTTCGTCGTTCCGGACGAACAGACGGCCATTCCAGACGACAGGGTGGTTCCAGGATATCCCTTCCATTGCCCGGAAACGGTGTAGTGCGATGTGCTTTTCAGGCGTTGCGGACACGAAGATGACTTCGCTGCTTTCGGCCTGGATGATCAACACGTCACCGCAAAGCAAAAGCTGGCCATACCCGTAACGGCCACGTTTCCATTCCGCCTTGCCTGTTTTCAGATCGATGCAGGTCAGAATGCCTTCGTCGAGACCGTAAACATAATCGCCTTTCCGGACCGGTGCGTTGAACTTCAGCTTCAGCCGTTTTGATTCCCAATCAGAAGTAACCTTCCAGGTTTCACCTTCCAGAGAAAATCGAAGCAAGGCACTGCCGATTGCGTAACCACAACTGATCATGATGGACGACTCGTCGACCAGCGTCGGGATGGCGGCGTTAACCTTCGGGCCGTTCTCCCACTTGAAATTCCACAGCTCGTTTCCCGTTTCAAGATCGTGGCCAACTGGACCATTGCCGCCGAAGATGATGACCTGTTCTTTGCCAAGCAGCGTCGCCAGCGCTGGAGCTGTATACGAAGCGGGATAGTTGCCAGCAGCCCAAATCTGGTCGCCCGTTTCTTTGTGGTAAGCAATGACGCTGCGATTTCCTCCACCACCTGGATTGACAATGACTTTGTCGCCGACGATCAGCGGCGAACCAGACATCGCCCATTCCAGATTTTTGGTACCTGCATCGTCAAGGATATTTCGCGCCCAGACTTTCTCACCGGTCAGCGTGCTGAGACAGTTAAGCTGCCCCGTTGCGCCCAGTGAATAGACTAGCTGTCCGTTGACTGTCGGAGTGGCTCGTGGACCAGGTCCACCGAGAACTTCTTCGAAGCGAATGACGTCTTCGTGAACCCAGATTTGATCGCCGGTTTCGGGGTCGTATGCGACAACGCATTCCTGCTCGCCGCGTTGTTCCTGTGTAAGAAGATAAGCCTTCTTTTGTGATGACTCGTCCGGATTGATCGATGGCAGATTTGCTTCCGCCACGGAAAAAGAGGACCAGCCTTCTCCGACAGGATGCCGCCAGATTTCTTTCGGAGTGCTTGACCAGTCGACGTCAACAGGCACGTCTCGGACGACTCCTTCGCGAGCCGGACCGCGATACTCGCCCCACACCTGAGTTTCAGAAATCGCCCATTTCGCGGTGACCAACTGCGGCGACTGTTGTGTTTTTACGAACTTCGCCAGTCGGTCTGCATTCGTAAGGTTGGACCGTTTTTCGAAGCGAGGAATCATGGCTCCATCGAAACCGTCGAACCGATACTGCGAATAGAAAAGCAGAACGACCGACGCCACAGCTCCAACACCAAGCAAACGAGTCATCCCATCAATGCCGCCGAAGAAGATCCACCAGATCAGCAGAAAGAACGGAGTTCCCGAAACGATCGGCAGCGAGAACATGACCTTGTGAGTTCTGTCCTGCCCGATGAAATTCCAGACGATCAACTCAGCAGCAATTCCCACCAGCAGAATGCCCAGCCCCCAGCCCCATCGGAATCGGTACTCCTTTGGTTTCGGAACGGACTTTTTGCTGAAGTCCAGCGTCTCTTTGAAAAGCTGATCTACATCTATCGCGTCCGGGAACTCTTCCGACATATTTTCACTCCGTTGCTGCTATCGTTAACCCAGGCATGTCGGTTGTTCATCGGACTGGCGAAAAAGCCCGATGTACAATTTCATGATGCTCGAAAACGGCTCGATATTACTCTTTACGAGTAGGACTATCGGTTTATAGATGACTTCGACAGCCTTCCGAAAGGCGCCAACTTTCATCACATTGTAGATGCCGGCGACCGGCCCCGCAGACAACAGATAGAAGGCCAGAAATCCACATGCACTCAGAGTGGTCGCAGCGATTTTCTCACGACGCGCTGGTGTGCTGCTGGAATCCAAACTGTCGACCTTATCAGTAGGCTGTGAAATCGTTGCCATGCAACATTCCTTTTGCATCCGTCGAAATTGATCGAATCAGGATTCTGGCGCGAGCAGACCGCGTCTCGCTATAGAACAAAAACTGAAGTTCGTCGACCAGCCGCGCAACGTATGACTTGACTCGACGTTATGTATCTTATCCGAAGAGTTACTAGCCGTTTCCAGCCGAATCATCATCATATGACCAAAGCACTACAAGCAGATTTTGACGAATGTGATTACGAGCTGATGGCTCCTCCTGCATGTTGGAAGAAGACTGGTCACGAAGTAGTCAGCCCGCCAGGATTTGTCAGCGAAGACTTCCGTTCTTGTACTCACAATGCAGTTTTCAGCGGGCAGGACCGTCACACGATGAATATGCCGCTTCCATGCCCGGATAGCGCACTTCTACACGTCATTCGAAAAGGCAGCACCTCTCCAGAACAGGAACTGGAGATCGCACAGCATCTTGAGCAGTGTGCTCAGTGCCGGGCAGTTGTGGAGATGCTCAGCCTTGATGACGATTCTGACTCAGGAACTGAGCTGTCGATCGGAGAATCCGAACCGTTGCCGATCCCGCTCCATGTTGAAGCGAAACTGGCTGAGCTTCATCAGGAAGTTGCTGAAAAAGACGACGATCTGGCGGCCGCTGATTCACTCGACGCTGAACATTCCGAACACACAAAAATCGGAACCGGCGACGGATTCGTTGTCGAATTGTGTCAGCCATCGTCGCATCCGGATTCGATTGGACGAATCGGTGACTACGACCTGTTCGAGCGGATCGGCCGCGGCGGCATGGGAGTTGTCTACCGGGGGCGTGATTCACGACTCGGTCGCGACGTCGCACTGAAACTGCTGAAGCCAAAATTCGCGGCAGACGGTCTGTTTGTCGAACGATTTCTGCGGGAAGCTCAAGCCGCCGCAGGCATCAACCATCGCAACGTGATTACCGTTCACGCAATCGAATTTGTGGGCGGGATCCCGGTCATCGTGATGGAGTATGTAAATGGGGAATCGTTGCGTGCCAGGATTCGGCGACTTGGTCCGCTTCCACTCAGCGACGTAGCTCGACTGGGAAGTCAGATCGCTGACGGACTGGCCGCCGCTCACGACCAGAAGGTGACGCATCGTGATGTAAAACCCGCGAACATTCTGTTGATGGACGAAACGGACGAAGTTCGTATTACCGACTTTGGTCTGGCTCAAGCCGAAGGAGCATCGCGTTTAACTCGATCAGGAACGCTACTGGGCACACCTCGGTACATGTCGCCTGAACAGGCTCGCGGCGAAAAGACCAGCCCGGCGTCTGACCTCTTTTGTCTGGGCAGCGTAATTTACACGATGTGTGTGGGTCGCCCACCGTTCTCCGGTAAAAACCAGGGCGAAATAGTAACCGCTGTCGCTCACGCTAAAGTCGAAGAGATCGAGCAAATCGATCCGACACTACCGGCATGGCTAACGGCAGTAATCAGAAAACTGCACGCAAAGAAACCTGAAGACCGCTTCGAAGATGGACGGCAGGTTTCGTCAATTCTGAAGCATCCGAATCTCGCAACAGAAAATCCAGTCGGGGTTGGCACTGATGATGGATGGGACGATTTCACATCTCCCGAATTCGACGCCAACGCAACGGACTTTGTACGTGTCGCCGCTGAGACGGTCGTCGAATTTGACGGGATCGTCAACGAAGCATTGTCTGACGAAACTAGCTCGACGGTTCACCTGAATCATCGACGTCGAAGGTGGATGATTGCTGCTGCAGGATTGCTGACGACTTGTCTATTGATGCTGATTGTTGCTGGGCATCTTTCGTCGAATTCGGACGCTGATCCCTTTGGCGATCAGGCAGTCGACCCACAACGTGAGAGCGAACCGCAACCCGTAAAGAAAGAGGATCCATTACCTAACATCAACGCAGACGACAAAAACGGCGAGGTATTGCCGGACGATCTTCAGGATATCCTGCCCGACCTGTTCGTCCATGTTCTACCTGTCGACCGTTGGTACGAATCTCTTCCTGAAGCGATCGATGCCGCTTCGGAAGGCGCCATAATCGAGATCGCTTCAAATCGCAGCCTGCGTGTCGGGCAGATTCGGATTCGCAAGTCACTGACTATCAGGCCGGCAAACGGTGCTTTTCCAAAGATTATCTCGAATCTCGATCAACCAGCTCCTGCCAGCGGAGACGCGTTATTTTTAGTTGAGAAAGGTGAATTTACAGTCGAAGGCCTGTCGTTCGAGTGTCAGAGTCGACCTCAAAAAGAGGCAGACCAGCGTTCCCCGGAACATACACGACAGACTGCGATCCGATGTAAAGGTGGTACTCTGAAGATGGCTCACTGCCGAGTCCGCATGTCGCCAGGCCTGCGCTTGCAGATTGGTATCGCGGCTGATGATGCCAAACATGTCGATATCCGAGGCTGCGAGTTTTTCGGCGGCAGTGCCGTCAACTGGTACGCTCCCACAGAGGGCAAGTGCAAAATCAACAATTGTATTTCCGTTGGTCGAACCGGATTAGTTCTATGGTGCAACGGAAGTGCAGGCACGCGCGTTGTGGTTGATCGTTCAACGTTTATTAACGAACACACTCTTATGTTGCTTGTACCCCCGCGAGATGACCTGCTGGCAACGAATCTCACATCAAGGCCGAAGGTCATCAACTTTTCAATTCGTAATACACTGATCGACTCGAGACTTTCTATGGTCCTTCGTCGTGTCGTGCCGCAGCGAGCGACAGGGCAGCAGACTTCTTTTCTGAAACCATTTGAGCTGCGAAACATCAAAGAACCTTCATTAATTTCATGGATCGGCGACCACAACGTGTACGACGCCCCGCAAGGATTCCGTTCGTACATGGCCGCTCGCGAGACCGTGCTTGAGCAAGAGTCTCTGCATGACGACTGGAAACGACTCTGGGGCGGAAATGACGATACATCGCGACTCGGCGAAATACGTTTCGGTGGCGGACGCCAGTCATTTGGTGAGTCGATGCAGAAAGCAAATGATGCAAAATCGCTTCGTATTACCTGGATTGAAAATGGTCGAGCCACGCCGCCAGACTCAGTCCCCGGCGCCTTCACCGGTGTCATTGGTCCAGGAACAGGCTACGAAACCTGGCGGCACACAGCGCGATCCATACAATGGCGAGCCGAGTAAGAACAGGCATCGCGAGCGAGTCACCTGCTGACATTTTGAGCTGATGTATTGCTGCCCTGACGAATAATACTGTGGCTACCTCAGTCGTCGGTTGGTTCCTTCTTCTTCTTCGAATTTTTCTCTTTGCTCGGCAGTCGGCCTGCGTCCCGCAGGGCTTTTCGTAAAATAAAATCCAGCTGGCCGTTGGTGCTTCGCAAGTCCTCCTCGGCCCAACGCCGCAGCAGGCTCAGAATCTTCGGGTCGGTACGCAGCAGAAATGATTCTCGAGCCATCTGATATCTGTTTCATCCTGGTAAAACAAAGTCCCAGCGTGGTTAAATGAAATCCGGAACTCGTTTCTTTTCAAACTGGTGAAATCTTCTTAATCGGTCAAGGTGCAGATTAGTTGTGCAGCGTGCCTGTGTTTACGACGGGTTGTGTGTGTCCGCCGCTGCAAAGCACAACAAGCAGGTTTGAAACCATCGTCGCTTTACGGTCCTCGTCGAGTTCCACAATTCCGTCTTTTTCCAGGTGTTCAAGGGCCATATCGACCATGCCAACCGCTCCTTCAACGATCTTAGTTCGTGCTGCAACGACGGCTTGAGCCTGCTGACGCTGCAACATCGCTGCAGCAATTTCCGGAGCGTAAGCCAGGTGGCTGAGACGAGCTTCGATAACCTCAATACCCGCCTTGTCGAGCCGCTCCTGGATATCTTTTTTAAGTTGCTCGCATACTTCTATCGGATTCCCACGAAGCGAGATCGTTGAATCATCACTGTCATAAGGATGGCGGCTGGCAAGTACTCGCAAAGCGGCTTCGCTTTGCACTTCCATGAAGTTTTCGTAGTCGTCCACTTCAAACAACACTTCGGCAGTATCGACCACTCGCCAAACCACGACCGCTGAGATGTCGACAGGGTTTCCGTCGCTGTCGTTTACTTTAGAAGGTCTGCCGCCGGACCGACTACTCGGCGTCACAACCTGCCCGGCTTCATTCTTCTTTTCCGGTGTCGTCGTCGAGCCAGTTTCGAAGTTACGGACACGTAACGACAGTTTCTTCTTTGAGTAGAACGGAATGACCCAATAGAAGCCAGACTCTTTCACCGAACCCTTATAAGAGCCGAACAAGAGGAGCACTCGCGATTGATTAGGGGCAATCGCCATGAATCCAAACAAGCTTATAAATGCGGCCACGGTCGTCGCGATTCCACCTATGATTGGAAACGGATTCCCCACATTGATTCCGTAAACAAAGAGTGCAGAGCCTCCGAATAACGTTCCGAGAACACCAGCCAGTACTGGCCAGCCGGACATTGGACGATAGGTTGTTTCTGAATGCATAGCTCTGTTCCTGCCTTCAAGAGGGAGTCCGCTATAGATATCGATATGATATCACTTTGATATGCAACATCAACGACCGGTTTATCAGGTGGATCACGCTTTCGCCTGAGAAAACGAAAATTGATTCTGCCATCGAAAGCGTCGTTTTCGAACGTCGCTTCGACTTTCGTCATTCAAGCAGCGGCTATCTCAGCGCATGTGATGCCGAAACGGAGCTACCAGTCTGGTAGTCGACGAACGGTAAGCTGACGAATTCTGGGCCAACACACACAGAACTCGATTGTGGGCCGCGGCAGAACTAACCCACAGCGACTCGGCGCGCTGGTTGCTGGAAAGCGCTAAATGGACGGAACCACGCGTCCCTGAAACGTAAATTTGCTGTGAACGGGTTCCTCAGCAACCGCGAGTAACTCTGCGACGCGGAGTCTACTTGCTTGCTTTAGAGCCGATGCAGAAGAGGTGCTCGGCAGAGCGAATGTAGAAGTGGCCCTGCGACACAGCCATCGACGCCAGGCAGTTTTCGCCGATGTCGTTTCTGGCGATTTCGTCGTACTTTTCACCTGGACGAAGAACGAGCGTCACTCCGTCTTCCGAGAGGACAAATATCTTGCCTTCGGCAAATACGGGGGACGCGGACTGCACACCTTCCAGTCGCTTCATCCAGACGACTTTCCCGGAAGACGCTTCCAGGCAATGCAGAATATTGTCGCGAGTGATCGAGTAAACGTGAGGGGCAACATAGAGCAGCGATGCGAGTGCTGATACGCCTTTCGTCTGCTCCCAGGCGATGTGCGATTTTGTGATATCGCCTTTCCCGCCGAGCCGTATCGCGCGAGTCGTCGGCGCTTCGAAACCGGACGACGTGAAGATCAGTCCGGCACCAACAACCGGCGACGGAGTGACGCCTTCACCCTGGCTGTAAATCGACCAGATTCGTTCGCCGGTTTGCACGTCAAAACCTTGAACCCGGTCACCTCCAGCAGTGACGATTTGATTCCCGCCTTCAACCAGAATTGGAGTGACGTGTCCCACGCGAGACTCGCCGCGTTTGCCTTTCCAATTGACAGCTCCGGTCTGCGCGTCAAGCGCCAGGACGACGGCGTTCTTCCAGGGAATCTTCCAACCCAGTTTGCTTTCCTCTTTACTGCTCCCATCAAACGGCATAATGAGTTGCCCATCAGCAAGAACCGGTGAAGCTCCAAGACCATGCAGGCTGAAGAACTTCATTTCCTGGCTCTTCCACACAGGCTGTCCGCTAAGGTCAACGGCCGCCACAGTGCCATCGTAAAAGACCGCGTAAACTCGCTCGCCGTCGGTGACTGGTGTCGGAGTGGCGAACGAATTCTGCCGTCGCATCGGGCCTGTCTTCTGGCGATGCACTTCTGTGTTCCAGGAAACGCTGCCGTCCTTCCGATTGACACAAACAATGCGACAGGAGACGCCTTCTTCAGTAGCCGTCGTCAGGAAAATTTGATCCCCGTACACGATCGGCGATGACCAGCCTTTACCGGGAATACTCGTTTTCCAGGCGACGTGATCGTCAGCCGACCACTTGACCGGCAGGTTGACTTCACTGGAGGTGCCCTGACCATTCGGGCCTCGGAAACGCACCCAGTTTTCGGCACTGACTGAGTCGCCTGTCGTCAGAAGCAGAGCTATGCAACTCAGAAAATTGAAGGCTCGGACCATGATCACAGTCTCCGGTTGATCACCATTAAGAATCGGCACATTTTTGTACGGAATTACTGTAGCTGATCGGGGGGAATCTAAGGAGTGAGCGGCCACTTGTTCAGCTGCGTGAAAAGCTATTGTCAGCTCTGACGTGATCACGTTGAACGCTAACTCGATACGCCAAGGCATCGAGCGGCCTGTTCTCATCCAGTTCGGTCGTCCTGCCGAATTCGTGGACAAGGTCGTCGGCAACGCCCAGGTAGCCGGCTCGCAAACCTAAGACGACGGTGCCGTCATCATATCGGATTTCAACAGACAAGCGTGCACGCTTGAAAGCCGTGATAGCAGCCTCGCAAACTTCGCGTCTGGAAACGCTCCTGGTCCCGAGAATCCAGTATCCTCAATACTCGACAAACAAGAAATCACAGTGGACCTTCTGAATCACGTCCAGAATGCCATGATCAGTCTGTTGTTTCAATTGGTGTACCAGTGCAACCATTTAATTCATCCCCGTTGATTCAGCGCGGCCGTATTTGTCAACCTGAGATGTAGGTAAACAAGTCGTCATCGCCAGGTAGCCCGAAATCAGCAAAGTCGTTGAGACATGCTTGCCGGTTCTTCCGGCACGAAAGCCGTTTCTCTCAATCTGCGTCCTGGGCATGTGCCTTACGGAACGACATTGGCCGGAAATCTTTTCAGAACTCGACACGTTTTCGGCAAACGCAGGAGCAGCGGAGTTCCGTCTGCACGAATTCGCTACGCAATCCGGTCAGGCAAGCCAGCGTTCCTTCGTAGTGGCTCAATAGCGAGTTGCACCGGGCCTTTGATTCGTCAGGCCTGTTGCCTTCGCCTGAAGGGGCAACCGAACGCGAAGAACAATGCTCCAACACAGCAGCCTTGAGCGAACCAGTCGCCGTGGGCGACATAGAAGCTGCTGCGTGAGTCAAGTGGCACATCCGTGATAACTGCCGCATTCAGCGACTTGCGAAGTTTTCCGGTCGCTGGGTCTCGCATTGTCGAGATCAGATCTGCTTCTGTTTCGGCGTTGCCATTGATAAATACGTCGGGTTCAGTCAACACGCCGTCGCCGTCGATCACTGCTGAGATACCGGTATTAGCCGCTCGTACCAGAGGCGTACGAGTCTCAACAGCTCGGAACGACGCCGTAACGAGATGCTGTTCCAACGCGCTGGAACCGCTCGACGAACCGTCTTCCATCACGTGAACGAACCAGCCATCATTCGTTTGGTTCACAAAGACATCGATCGGCTGATCGGTTGCACTTGCATCCTTCGCGATACCACTGACGAGATGTGGGACGGTGTCTTCAAAACAGATGATCGGCGAGAAATTCCAGCCGCCATACTTGAAGACTTTGGCCGATGCCCCTTTCGCAAGCCCGCCGCTATCACCCAACGGGCTGAGCGCTGCAAGGAACGGAAGCTCCTCTTTCAGGGGTGTGTATTCACCATAAAGTACTCGGTGCATTTTGTCATATCGCTCACCGATACCCTCATTGGGCGTCACCATGACCGACGAATTGAACCTTTTGATGTTCTGCTGACCGGCGACCCAAGTATCGATTCCAATCATCATTGCTGCGTTCGCTCGTTCACTCATAGCCTGCAACGTTGTCCGTACCGCCGGGTCGTGCCAGGCTTTCATCCAGCGGTTCTGCTCCGTGCTGTCGACGGGCGGCGCCATTGACAGCAGGTGAGCTTCCTCGACACCGGGCTCAACGATCTGCAGTGGCCATCGAAACATTGTTTCGGGCCAGACGATCAGGTCCGGTTGATGTTTGACAGCCATCCCTGTCAAAGCGTCGTGGTAATGAAAGATCGTTTGGTATTCATCGGTCGAATGCTTCAGCCTCACCGGAAAGTTTCCCTGAATCAAGGCAACTCGTGGTCCGGGTTTGAAGTCGGCCTGTGACCGTCGGACGGCTCCATAGACAAATGCGGCGGCGACGACTGCCAGCGTGATCCCGACGTTCAACCACGGCCGACGGAATTCTGCTCGGCTCGAATTCTGAATGACGATTTCGCCTTTTGGCAGATGAGCGAAGTCGGCTGGCACCGCGACCGGCGGGAACATCTTCAGGCCTTCGAGCCACGCGAGAGGCACCAGACCGGCGACGCACGTGCCGACCAGCGTCACGATAAAGCTGACTCCGTAAGCGCCGACCAGATCACTTACCTGGATCATTTCCGGCCAGGCGTACTGAGTGTGCCCCATAAAATACCAGGCAAAACCGGTCATCAATATCGCTCGCAGATACTCAAGTCCTGTCCAGACGACTGGGACAGCCACCAGCAGCGGAATCCCCAGTCGATGGACTGCTCCTCGCGAAATTGCAGTGCAAACTGGAAAGTACATCGCCAGATAAATCGACAACGCCACCCAGGGAATATACATCGACGGATCGCCCAGCCGCATCCATTGCAACGTGGCTAACGACCAGACCAGACCGGAAGCGTAAAGCACCGGGTACATAAGCCGTGTCGGACGTTCAAGCCGGACGAGCACGATCATCGGAGACAGTGCAATCCAGCCAAGCCATCCCCAGTCGATCGGCGTAAAACTACTCCACAGCAGAACGGATGTCGTCAGTGTGCAGGCGACAGCCCCTCGAGCGGGAGCCGGGGCGGAACGAGCGGCTTCGATGATCTCTCGAACCGTTGGCTCGTGCCGTTTCGCTGGCGCGGGGTTCATCGTTGAGGACTGTCCGGTCGACGGGGTCTGAGGCAGGATTTGCGTGGCCATTGCATCCATCCATGGAGCGTAGGAAGCGTGCGTTCGACTTAAGCATTCCAAAGGACGACTTCGACACGATCGTTAACTGAGTAATCCTTGGGCTCCGGCGGAAAAACAACCATTGCATCAGCATCAACCGTTGACTGCAGATCGGACGAACCGTGCCATTTCATCAGTCGCACAGTCGGCCCGTCAACCGTCCACTCGACCGCCGCCGGAAAGTACGTCTCCCGATCATCCTTGTGGGCGTGCGAATGCGTCAGCCGTGCCGTGAGCGATTGCGGAATCGCCGGAAACTGCCCGGTCAGACGACGAATTGCCGTCCTCACGAACAGTTCAAAACAGACCATACTGCTGACCGGATTTCCCGGCAACCCGAATACCAGACACGAGTTGCCGCCACGGCGAAGGACGCCGAACCAGACAGGCTTGCCTGGTTTGACGCGAACTTTGTGAAAGACCTGGTCGACACAAGCTCGCTCCAGTTCGCTGGGCACGAGATCAAGCTTCCCAGCCGAAACACCACCAGAAAGCAGCAGAATTTCGGCAGTCAGACCTTCTTCAATATGTCGCCGCAGGTCTTCCCGGTTGTCTCGGGCGATTCCGAGTGCAACCGGTACTCCGCCAGCGTTACAGACTTGTCCGCACAGCATCGTTTCGTTCGAGTTACGAATCTGCCCCGACCCAGGCGTTTGATCAGTGGTGACCAGCTCGTCACCGGTCGCAAGTACCGCAACGACTGGCTTGTGACGAGCCGAAACCTGAGCGCCACCGAGTTCCGCCAGCGCGGCCAGTTCCTGAGCCCGCAAAAGACGACCAGCCGAAACGATTTTTTCACCGACTCGTTTGTTCGTGCCCTGCCGAATCACGTTTTTTTCAGGAGCGATAGCGTCGACCAGAATCCTGACGCGATCTGCGTCTTCGTCGACCAGTTCAGTCATCTCGACCGGCACGACGGCGTCTGCACTCCTGGGAGTCGGCGCTCCAGTCATGATCCGAGTTGCCTCGCCAGAAGAAATGTCGCAAGACGGCGTTCGCCCCGCTGTGACTTCATCGACGACTACGAATTCACGATGCCCGTTTGCAACGTCGGAACTCAATACGGCGTAACCGTCCATCAGCGACTTGTCGAACGGCGGCGAATCTTCACGGCTGATGACATCTTCAGCAGTGACCAATCCCAAAGCATCGTTCAACGCAACCTGTTCCGGCGCGAGGACGGTCACCTCGCGTACGATCTGATCCAAAGCCTGAGTAACGGTCAGCATGACGTCGTGATACCTCTAACAAAATCGAACCAGCAGCAACGCAGAGTGTACCGCGGCTACGGCTGAATGTTGAACGCTCCGTGCACGTCCTACGACAAAAACGTGTTGAGGCCGAACTTCGTAGTGTGCGTCGTGACGCACCAGCCGTTCGTTCATTCAACAATGCTACGTCGCCCGCGACAGACGGATTCGCTAACGAAATGACACCAATATTCCGCTCTGGAGGGCGTTGGCCCCGAGTTCTGAGGTAGATACCTGAGCGTTCCAATGCCGATCGCACGCATCGTGAGGAAGCTGCTCCCGGCAGTCGCAATCGTTGAGTCATCTTTGTGAACACTCGATAAGAGACACAGAACGTGCCAACTTAACCGTTTTTCAGGCGTCAACTTGCTGTGAGTACAACCGCCGATCCTCACTCGATCGCTTTCGACATCCTTGCCAGACACAAGTCTGCCGAGGCTGACCACGTGTTGATGCAGGCGTTGGAGTGTGACGACGAAGCGGTGCGAAAAATGGCGGCAGCGACAATCGTCCAACGCCCCGGCCAGCACAATATTCTCAACGTCATTCGGAAAGTTGAATCGCTCAGGGACGACGCCTGCAATGAGTTCAGCCAGTCACCGGAACGTTTCCGGATGGCCTTAGAGCAGGCGATTTCCAGATCCGACGACGAGACGCGAAATGCGGCCGTCACATTCATTCGTCGAACTGGCAACTTCGAGCAATTCGCGACGCTGCTCGACGAATTAGGTTCGGCAGACGAACTTCGTTGCCAAAGCGCCCAAACGGCTGTCGTCGAAATGGCTTCGCAAATGGTCGAGCGACTGCGGCTTAACGACGAATCGATCTTTCCAGGACTTGACGGAGTAACTCTGCGAAAGCATCGTAAGAAGATCCTGGACGATCTGGACACTCGCACAAAACAGTTTGACGATCTACCCAAGCCGGAAACCGTGTTGCGACTAATCCTGATAATTGGAGGCCCGAACGACGAAGCTGTCAGAAATATCTTGACCAAGCGTGGCGAACGCTGTCGGGATGTCGCGGAAATATTGATGACGAATGATTCGCAGCCAGCGCTGCTTGATCTGCTCAGCGACTTCCTTGCCCATCATGCTCCCCCACCAGCCGCCATCGACGTTCTTCGAACGCGATGCGATTTTGAATTCGTACTGCATCTTCTGAAACAATTGCCAAAAAGGCCGTCAGGATACCTCGCGTACAACCTGGCCAGATTGAATGATCTTTCCTGGCTTCAAGATTCAATGGCCTTTGTCGAGCGACTGCCGACCTCAGTTCATGACCGCCTGATAGGTGCGATCAACCATATCCCGGTGGATGAGGCAACCAGGACGAAAGTGAAAGCATGGGTCGTCCGAAAATCGGACGTTGCAGGTCGTGAGGCAGCCACTGATGTTTTGAACCTTCTTCCCGCTGAGGAGGCAAGTGAGATTCTAGATGAAGCCCTGAAGGACGCGGATCCTGAAGTCGAAGCCTGGGCGACTCACCACTTGCGAACTCACAAGTTCCCCGAAACTTTCGAAGAACTGCTCAAACGACTGGACGAAAATCTAGTCATCGTTCGCGACGCGGCCCGCGACGAACTCTTCAGTTTCGATTTGAAATACCTCATGAAAATCGTCGGAGCCCTGTCACTTGGCCAGTCGCTTCTTTGCGGACATACACTACTCAAGATCAACCCGAATGCTCCCGACGAGTTGGCTCGAGAGATTAGTCACCCATTTCGCCAAAGACGCATTCACGCGATCGAGGCCGCGGAAGCTCTCGGATTTATGGACAAAGTCCATTCGCGTCTGATCGACAAACTTGAAGATCCGGAGGCAAGCGTTCGTTGCACCGTGATTGAGGCGTTCGGCAGAAACCCAACGCCAGACGCAATAAAGAGCATTAGAAAAATGACGGAAGATTCACATCGACAGGTTCGCAGTGCAGCGGAAGGAGTAATTTCCCGATTGAGCGAAAAATTGAAGTCGGCGGCATCCGAAATTGCATCCCAGGCTTGACAAGATATTAAGGCTGCGACGATTCGAATCGACTGCACTTGAGGACGAACATATGACATCGACTGAATCAATCATCCCTGTAGCCACAGCGTTTCTAACCTGCGATGTCCTCCTGGCAGCAAAAGACGGTTTACTACAATCTGAATGGGGTCGAACGGTTGCCTGGATTTTAGGATTAATCGTCGTAATGGGAACGGCCTGGGGTGCATCGGCCATCGCAGGATCGATACGTCGTAAGGAACGAGCCAGGCAGCCATCGAAAACACCTGAACCCAAAGACGTGTTTGAGGAAATTTGCGACGCACACGGATTGTCGCCGGAAGAAAAACGTCAGCTACTAGCCGGAGCAGTCTCCCTTAATCTGGAATCCCCAGCATTGCTGTTTGTTGATTCGGGACTGCTCAATCAGCTCGCCACTTCCGAACGCGGCAACGCGGGCGAGTTTCGAATGCTTGCCGACCGGTTCTTTCCGCCAGATGTGGTACCGTCGAAAGCCGACCGCGCTGATCTGTCCTGAACGCCAACGGTTGCCAGACCAACCTCGTCACGAAGTAACAACGCGCGACCTGTCGATTGTCAAACGCCCCGAAGTAAACATCCGTATGGCTTCCGGAAAAGCTTCGCACTCGGCTTCGAAGACTCGCTTCTGCAGCGTGTCCGGCGTGTCGTCGTCCATCACCGGTACAACTTTCTGCAGAATAATTGGGCCGGCGTCGTATTCGTTATTGGCAAAGTGGACCGTGCAGCCGCTGACTTTGGCGCCTCGTGCTAGGACTGCCTCATGAACATGACGCCCGTGGAATCCTTTTCCGCAGAACGCAGGAATCAATGACGGGTGAATATTGATGACTTTATTTTCGAAGTCGACAGGGACTTGAACCAGGCTCAGAAAGCCGCCGAGGACCACCATGTCGACTTCGGCTTTGCGACAGAGATCAAAAATTCGCTCACTGAAAGTTTCAATCGTGTTGAACTCTGTGCGGACAACCGGTTCGCATGTCAGACCGGCATTGCGAGCACGCTCGACTCCACTGCAATCTTCTTTGCTGGCGATGACGATGGGAAACTCTGCGTCCAACTGCCCGGCGCGATTCTTTTCAAGCAGGTTCATAAGCGTTGTGCCACCGCCCGAAATCAGAACAGCAAGACGAACAGATCGGTTAAGCGCATGAAGTGCGGTAGGCATGACGTCGGGTTACCTGAGGCGACTGCGTGACTACGCGGTCGGTTTTCGTTTGCGGCGTTTGAGAGTGACTTTCTGCTTCAGCCGCTGGCGGGCTTTCCGAATGGGGTGCATCATTTCCTCGACGGTCTGCCATCGATCATCAGGGTGTTTTTCGAGCCCCTTCATGATGGTCGCAGCAATTTGCTCGTCAATGCCTGGAGCCAGACTTCGGATGTCTTTTGGTGGTTGGTTAATGGCATGCAGAACTGCTTCCAGAGTTTCGCCGGTGTCCCACGGGTGCGTTTTAGTAAACATCTCGAAGCACGTCACAGCGAAAGAAAAGATGTCGATTCGCTGGTCCGTCTTTTGCCGCTTGATCAATTCCGGAGCCATGTAAGAAGCCGTGCCGGTGCGGTTGCCCGGCTTTTGAAATGGTGGCGTGTTAGGAACAACCAGTCCAAAATCAATCAGCTTTACGACATTGTCAGGATCGACGATGACGTTTCGCGGGCAGATGTCGCGATGAATCCAGCCTGCTTCATGGAAGTATTTGATTCCCTTGCCGAGCTGCAGAATGAAGCTCAAACGATTCTTCTGCATGATCTCGTTCTGCGTGTCGACAAGAAAACTGAGACTGACGCCTTCGATAAATTCCATGACGAGAAACTGCTCGTCATCGCTAGTCGTTCCGTACTCCAGTGTGTTGACGACGTGCTTATTTTTAAGCTGAACAGCGACCTCGCCTTCAATGGGTTTATCAAGACCAAAGAAACGCGATTCAAAGCGGGCCGTCTTGAATTTGTCGAGTACTTTGACAGCGACCTGTCTTCCGGAAACCGTATCGTTGGCCCTCCAGACTTTTGACATGCTGCCCTGTCCGACTCTCCCGACAAGGTCGAACCGCTTGGTCACGTCCGTACGGACGACCTTCGGTTTCTTCTCGAAAAACTTCTTGAGGAATTTCATCGAACGTGGTCTCACAGGCCGCAGAATCACATGCCACAGTAGTCGATGATGCGGGCGATTTCGCTCCGCAGATTATGTCGATGCACGATTCTGTCGACAAAGCCTGCACCTTTGAGGAATTCACTCGTCTGGAAATCGTCTGGCAGTTCTTCGTTGACCGTAGCCTTAACGACTCGTGGACCCGCAAAGCCTATCAGCGCTTTCGGCTCAGCGATAATAATGTCACCCAGCGCTGCGAAACTGGCGGCGACTCCGCCCATCGTCGGATGAGTTAGAATCGAAATATACAATCCACCGGCTTCGCGAAATTTGGCGAGTGCAGCTGACGTTTTGCCCATCTGCATCAGCGAGACTATGCCTTCATGCATGCGTGCTCCGCCACCGGAACCGCTGAGAATGACCAGTGGAAGATGCATCTCGGTGGCGGCTTCGATCGCGCGTGTCAGCTTCTCTCCGACAACCGACCCCATGCTGCCCATGATGAAGTTCGAATCGGTTAGTGCGAAGACCAATGGACGACCTCGCATGTAACCTTTTCCCGCAGTGCAGGCTTCCGTCAGCCCGGTTCGTTTCTGCTCGGCCACAAGACGCTGAGCGTACGGTTTCTTGTCGACAAAGCCGAGTGGATCGCACGGTCTGAGTTCGGTGTACCACTCTTCGAAACTATCCGAGTCGAGTAACTGCTGGACTCGTACTTTTCCCGGCACAATAAAGTGGTGATTGCATTGCGGACAGACGTACTGATTCTCTTCGACAGAGCGTCGATACACGGTGGCACTGCAGCCGGGACATTGCTGCCAGAGGCCTTCGGGGACTCCGCGTTTCTGTCGTTTCGTCTGGTCCTGCCAGGATTCTACATCCGGTTTGGCCTGACTCATTTTGAGCTGCCTTTATTCATCACTGGCCGCAGCAGCGATCGGAATCTGCTCGCTGGAGCCAGTTCGTTCGTTAGCCGTTCCATTGGTCTGAATGATTTCGACGAGCTGATCTTTACAGCATCTGAACATTGAATCGCCGATATCTTCCGCCGGTACACCTCGCAGCGTACAGCTTACGAGACTGGCCAAAGGCTCGGAAGCCACCACGGCGAAGCACTCATACTTCTTCAACGGCTTCTTCAACGCCGAAATCATGCGTTCGACAGCGATCTCTACCGTTTCTCCTTCAGGCGGACAAACAGTTTCGGGAGCTTCCTTCCACTGTTTGAACACCTTCGGAAACTTCTTGCGGATTTCGTCGATGCAGAGCCCCTGCCACAATCCCTGATCGAGATTGCACAGTGCCTGCTTCTCTTTAATCGTGACATCGAGTGCGTGTGCAACAGCTTCAGCCGTTGAGCGGCACGGTTCGCATGGGCCTGTGATGACGGCTTTGACCGGCTGGTCGCGGATCACATCGATCACTTTTGCGAGCTGACCGTATCCTCGATCGTTGAGGGGCAGCTCAAGTGAACCCTGAATGCGTTTTTGTTCGTCGAAGTCAGTACACCCTGGTCGGACCAGAACGACTGTGGACATTGATTTTTCTCGCTACAGGGAAGAGCTGCTCTGACGACTCGCCAGCTCTGACAGCTCGGGCATGACAGCACCATAGTCCGACTCGTCGAACACGGCACTGCCGACAACAAACAAGTCCGCTCCCGCCTCAGAGCAGTCGGCAATGGTCGAAGGACCGACGCCGCCATCCACGGAAAGGACGGTCTCCGGTGAGCACAGCTCCCGAAGCCGACGCAGTTTGTTCAATGCGTCGGAAATAAATTTCTGCCCGCCGAAGCCAGGCTCAACGCTCATCACGAGTATCAGGTCGCAGCCCGCCAGAAATGGTTCGATCTTTTCGACAGGCGTTCCCGGATTCAGAGCCAGCCCTGCGACAACGTCTGCGTCACGAATTCGCTGCAGCAGAGGCCCGGCATCCGGCACCGCTTCGTAATGAAACGTGATGGCCTCACAACCCGCTTTGATATATTCTTCGAGATACCGATCCGGCTCAGAAATCATCAGATGAGCATCAAAAACAGCGTCCGTCATCGACCGCATTTTCTCGATGACCAGTGGGCCGTACGACAGATTCGGGACAAAGTGCCCGTCCATTACGTCCCAGTGGAGAACGGTTGAGTCCGCAGCGTTCAACAGCTCGATCTCTCGATGCATGTTGCCGAAGTCGCACTTCAGCATCGAGGGAGCAATTACTGGAACGCGGCTACGAATTCGATGAAGGATTGCCGAACGGCTCATCGGGAGAAAACCCCGGAATTTGAAAACGGATTCCGGCGCTCTGTGGAGACCGGCTGGAAGCGGCCCATTTGAACCAAACCGGAGTCCTCATTCAATTCCGAACTCGAAATCGACAGGTTCCACGACCAGAAACGCCTCGCGTGGACGGCATAAATTAACACAACAAATCAATTCCTTCTAAATTCCACCAAATTACACACACGCAAATAACAGGTTGCACGTGGCAGAATCTTCGAAAAAACATGAGCCCCACGCCTTAAAGAACTACAAACTGGACCCGAATGCTCTCCTATTTTTTCAGCTTTGACAGCCGTGTCTGTTCGTGTCCCTCCATAGTTCCTTTACGAAGAGGTGAAAAAACATTTTATCGATAACTCAATCAAACCTCGTACGAACTGGCGATGATTTCGAAATCGTTCCGGAATTCGCCGAAACCATCTGTCAGGCTCTCGGTTAATTCTTCAGCAACCGTTATCGAGTCGAGCAAATCCTTAGTTCGACAAGCCCGCCCGCAGCGGAAACACTTCTCGATTACCCGGCATCCGTTACGCCGTTGATTCGGCGAGTCGTTCGTTCGGCAAGGAATCTGAAATGCGTTTTTCCACGACCTGCGTTGCAACCATAATATTTAGCTTCGGGACGTTCGCCTCTGCCGCTGAATTATCCAGCAAGGCTTCGTCCTCCGAACTGGCCGCCGAGATTGACCGACTGGTCGAGAGCGAACTGAAAGCAAACGGAGTCGATCCCGCCGGTCTGTCCGTTGATGAAGACTTCCTTCGTCGAGTAACGCTGGATCTGGCCGGAACGCTGCCATTGTCTCGCGACGTGACGTTGTTCGGTTTAAATCCGGATCACTCAAAACGTGAACAGGCAATCGAGCGGCTGCTAAACTCTGACGAATACGCCGCTGCCTGGGCTCGCTATTGGCGAGACGTCATCTTTGTCCGTGCGACCAACATGCGGGCAGGCTTTGCGAATCAATCATTCGTTAACTGGATGACAAAAAACCTGAGTGAAAACAAAGGATGGGACGACATCGCGACGGAAATTCTGACGGCGACCGGCGACGTCCGCGAAAACGGCAGCACAGCTTTGATTTTCGCTCAGGAAGCATCACCAGAAGATGTCGCTGGCGAAGTCTCACGAATCTTCCTGGGTATTCAGATGCAATGTGCGAACTGCCACGACCATCCGTGGGACCGTTGGAAACGCGAAGAGTTCCACGAGCTGGCAGCATTTTTCCCTCGAATTTCTGTGCGACCGATTCGCGAAGACAATCGTCTCCAGAGTTACGAAATAGTCTCAGTCAATCAGTCGGCCAATCCTCAGGATCGTTTCCGCCAACTGAAAGAAAACGCAGACCGCCTTTTCCGATTCGCAGATCGCAACCGCGACGGAAAGCTGGTGAAAGCAGAAATCGGTCGCACACCACTGGCGCGATCGTTCGATCAAATCCTTGCACGAGGCGACTCGAACAAAGACGGCGGAATTTCGCTGACCGAATTGAAAACGATCGAATTCCCAACGCCGATGCAATCAGGCAGAGGCTCAACAGAACACTTCATGGCCGACCTCAACGATCCGTCGTCACCGGGACGGAAGATCGAGCCAAAGTTTTTCGTGACCGGCTACAAACCTGAAAGTGGTCTCGCTGACATTGATCGCCGCCAAATTTTTTCGAAGTATCTCACTTCAACTCGTAACGAATGGTTCAGTCGCGCATTCGTGAATCGGATGTGGGCAGAAATGACCGGCGAAGGTTTCTACTCACCGATCGACGATATAGGACCAGACCGTTCCGCATCGTTTCCAGAAGTGCTCGATGTGCTGGTCGCACAGTTCAGCAGCAACGGCTATGACATTCGCTGGCTGATGAAGACGATCACTCTGACCCAGACCTACCAACGGGAAATCCGTTCGGCTGATCCCGAAACCCAGGCCGTGCCTTTTGCATCTGCAACAGCGACGCGACTCCGAGGCGACCAGCTTTACAGTTCGATCATCACCGTACTGGGCAGTGAGAATGTAACTGGACGTGGCAAAGGTCAGCAGATGGGAGTGGGAGCCGGAATGTACAGAGGTGCTCGCAGTCCGCGTGATCAGTTCGGCCTGCTCTTTAGCTTTGATCCGTCGACGCCACAGGCCGAGATTACCGGCAACATTCCGCAGGCTCTGTTCATGATGAACTCTCGGTTGCTGGCCGGTCAGATCAATGCCCGCGGCTTTACAAAACTGACGGCGCTGCTCCGGCGCTTTCCCGACAACCGAGACGCGATCAACGAGCTGTACGTCATGATCCTCTCCCGAGAACCCTCCGACCGCGAAATGAAAATCACCACCGAGTACCTCGTCGAAGTCGACAACCGCGAAGAATCTTTCGAAGACCTGATGTGGAGCCTGCTGAACTCCAGCGAGTTTCTCTCGAAGCGATAAATAATTGTAGTGTGGGCAACGCCCACACTACCGACTCGCAAACCATTAGCACGGAATCTGGAATATGAATGTCACAACACAACGGCACGAACAGGTCAAAGTTCGAAAACGCGGCGTCTCACGGCGAGGCTTTCTGCACACCGTTTCGGCAGGAGCACTTGCCGCTGGAACACTCACCCTGCGAGACGTGATGTCGCTCCAGGCGGCCGAACTTCGCAAGCAGGGCAAGTCGATGATTCTGCTCTGGATGGGCGGAGGACCTTCTCAGTTCGAGACGTTCGACCCAAAACCGAACCACGCCAACGGCGGAGAAACAAAAGCCATCTCAACCAGCGTATCAGGAATCCAGATCGCTCAAGGTTGGGAAAAGACCGCCGCCGTGATAGACGACCTGGCCATCATTCGATCAATGACCAATAAGGAAGGGAGCCATCCGCGAGCGACCTATCAGATGCACACAGGCTACATCCCGTCGGGTAGTGTCAAGCATCCGAGCCTCGCCGCGTCGATCGCCAAAGAAATATCCGACCCTCAGTTCGAGCTCCCGGCAGTCGTCTCTGTTGGACAAACTCAGGGCGCCGGATTCCTGGGTGTCCAGTACGAACCGTTCATGGTTCAGGATCCAAGCCGCATGCCGCAGAACGTCGCGACGGGCGTGCCCACAAACCGGTACAGCCGGCGGCTCGGTCTGCTCGACAGACTTGAAGACGAGTTTGCTGACCGCGGCGGGGAAATCGTCGTGAAAAATCATCGCGACCTTTACGGCAAGACTTCAAAGATGGTTCTCAGCTCCGATCTGAAAGCCTTCGACATCTCCGACGAGCCCACCTCAATGAAGGAAATGTACGGGGACTCGAACTTCGGCCGAGGCTGCATGCTGGCTCGCCGCCTGGTTGAAGCTGGAACGACATTCGTAGAGATCTCCTCACGAGGCCAGGGCGGCAACTGGGACACCCACGACAACCTTTATGAACGAGTCGGCAACCTGAGTGCTTCCATCGATCCGGCGACAGCGGGGCTTGTTACGGACCTTAAAGATCGCGGCCTGCTCGAAAATACGCTCGTCGTGTGGATGGGCGAATTCGGCCGGACGCCACGCATCAATCCGCGCGGCGGCCGCGACCACTATCCCCGGGTTTTCAACGCGGCGATGGCCGGTTGCGGGATCAAAGGTGGCCAGGTCATCGGTTCCTCAACCGCCGACGGAACTGCCGTCGCTGACGATCCCGTTACCGCCAACGACCTGTTCTGCACAATCTGCAAGAGCCTCGACGTCGATCCTCGCAAAGAAAACATGAGCCCGCTGGGGCGTCCCATGAAAATCGTCGACGGTGGAGCTCCCGTCGAAAAACTCTTTGCTTAGAATCGTTTCGAAACACGTCCCACGTTTTCCGTGGCACGCGACTCAGTCACGTCCGCTCTGCCAGGGACGTTCGGCAGAAAATGTATAGCCGCTCAGTCAGCCAGTTGCTCACATGTCAACCTTTTATCCAGCCTGTGCAGGAAAGCCGTAAAATTGCCTCGTCCCTGGTCGCAATAACACCGCGACGTTACCTGATTCGAGCCGGCAGAGATCCGTGTGTTCTGCCGAATTGGACATTCCCCGGCAGGAACTGGCCATGAGTCATCTTTGCTGTGCGTTCCTTCTCCTGGCATGATTGTCGGCCGTTGGCGTTCGCGTTGAGGTTCTGGCGCGCGACCGATTTACTCGGCGTTGGATTCCCGATCATTCAGAAGCTCTGACCCGAACGCCGAAATCGTCGTCTGGAGCGACATATTCGACCCGTTCCACAACGCGGGCGACAACTACTGGTGACGCGTGGGACTACGAAGGGTTCATGTGAAGGCGTCAACAAGAGCGTTTCCATCGTGAATTGGAACCAGCGAGTCCGCAAAGAGAGGGCACCACCCAATCATCGCCACTTATTACCACTGGGGCGTCAACTGGAAAAACGTCGTCAATGCCTGACTCGGCACAACCGACCGTATCTCCAGCGTCGACGGAATCATGTACACTAACGTGATCAAATAACTACGACGTTGAAGAATTCATCCAGCTCGTCAACCTGGACTGATGGCTCGGATCGAATTCGTCATGCCGATCAAGAACGAACAGCAGTTGTGAGTAGCTGAAGCATCCTCTCAAAGTTGACAGGGGCTCGATTCAGCCCAGACTCAATGGTAGAAACACGCAGAAAGCCTGAGATCGATAGTTGTCCCTGCCTCAGACGAACTTCGCAGCGCCTCACTCTGTGGATTAGCCTGCCGGTTTCGCAGAACCCTACCTTGAAGTTTTAGAATAACTTAGCCGAATTACCCCTTATCGTTTTGGAGAATACGACCATGAAGAAGCACTTGCTTACGACATTCGCATTACTGGCGGTGTTGGCGTTATCGTCGATTACAAACGCCGCAAACCTCTGGCAGCTGAAAACTGGAACGCCTGATCTGAAATCAGCTGGAACACTGACGTTCGGACCTGATGGCATCATTTTTGTCGGCGACCAGAAAGGGGCAGCCGTCTTTGCCATCGATACTGCCGACGAAAAAGGGAAGGCTGCGGGAGTTTCGCTCAATGTGGCAGGCGTGGCCGGCCAAGTGGCGAAGGCTCTCAACGTTTCCGCAAAGGACGTGACCGTTAACGACCTCGCGGTCAATCCGGCAACCGGTCGAACATTCCTGGCCGTCACCAAGGGCAGCGGCTCGGACGCTTCACCGGCACTCGTCAAAGTTGATACCACGGGAACTTTCAGTGAAGTCTCACTGAACGATATCGGTTTTTCGAAAGTCGCACTGCCCAACGCTCCGGCAGACAAGGCCATTCCATCGCGCCGCGGCCCGAGGAATTCTCGCAACGATGCAATTACTGATCTCGCTTACGTAGACGGCCGCGTGATTGTCTCGGGGCTCGCCGCCAGTAACGAAGGCCGAATGGGTTCGACGATTCGTGAAATCGACTTCCCTTTTGTGGAAGCTGACCAGGGCTCACGGATCGAAATTTTCCATGGAGCACACGGTCGCAGCGAAGATCACTCGGCCATCCGAACGTTCGTCCCGTTCAACATCAACGGCGAACCGACCCTCCTGGCAGGATACGTCTGCACTCCTCTCGTAAAGTTCCCTCTGTCGAGCCTGAAGGCCGGCAAGAAGACTGTCGGTACGACGGTCGCTGAACTGGGCAACCGCAATCGTCCGCTGGACATGATCGTCTACGAGAAGGACGGCAAGGATTTTCTGCTGCTTGCGAACAGCGCTCGAGGCGTGATGAAAATCAGTACCGAAGACATCGCGACGAATGAAGGACTCAGCAATAAAGTCAGCGGTACTGCAGGTCAAACTTACGACACCATTGCATCGTTGCAGGGCGTCGTACAGCTCGACAAGTTGAACCCAACGACCGCCATCGTACTGATTCAGACCGAAAGCGGAGCCATGCAGTTGAAGTCAGTCGAACTTCCGTAACGATTAGTTCAGTCCGAATTTTTCCAGCTCTGCGGCCGTTCGACTGGTCGGTCACAGAGCTGTTTTCGTAACCCCAAGCGCCAGCGAGGGATCAAGCCATTCTCCCTCGCTAACGCGTCGAGTCATTATCTGCGTGGCTACAATCTTTGAATGCGCATCCCACCATCCAGGTACAAAACCTGTCCCGTCGCGTAGGGGATGTCGCCTCGAACGAGCGTGGCAACGGCTCGACCAATGTCTTCCGGTTCACCCCAACGTTTTTCAAGAGCCAGACCGTCCTCAAACATGCGGTCGTATTTTTCCATCACTCCAGACGTCATGTCGGACCGAATGATACCAGGCTGAATCTCGTAGACACGGATTCCGAAATCAGCCAGTCGGGTCGCCCACAGCTTTGTCGCCATGCCAGTCGCCGCTTTTGTCAGGCAATAGTCGCCGCGGTTCGTTGAGACAAACTCGGCGGAGATCGATGACACGTTGACGATACACGGTTCGGTTTCAAGGCTGGCGCCGAGTAAATCGATCATGAAGTTTGCGGCGAGTTGCGTCAAAAAATACGGCCCCTTCAGATTGACGGAGACAACCCGGTCGAAACTTTCCTCGTCGGCCTCAAGCAGATCTTTCCGGCCGGGAGACGTGATTCCGGCATTGTTGATCAGCACATCCATCCGACTGAATTTGTCTTTCACTTTCTGGACGATCGATGCACGATCTGATCCCGAACTAACGTCTCCCTGACAGTAAACAACTTCAGTACCAGCATCGCGAAACGCCGTCAGCACATCGGCGACCTGGTCTGCGGATCGGACACCGTTCAAAGCCAGCGAATAGCCATCACTGGCCAGCGACTTTGCGATCCCCAGCCCAATCCCTCTCGCCCCCCCCGTAATCAGAGCAACTGGTTTATCTGAAGACATCACAGGCCTCATTCAGAATCAAGACGGCAGGGTACACCTTGAATCACCTTAGAACTAAGACTGGTGCGTCAATACGCACCCTACGTTATCTCACCCTGGGGTTCTGTCCGTTTCCTCGACGTGAACTCAGATTTCTCTGCGATTTCAAAACTTTTCAGAGCACAACAAACTTATCCGCCTAACGCCTTACGGAAGACGTCCGCTCCAAGTTTCAGCGCTTCGGGAATTTTGTCTGGATTCTTGCCGCCCGCTTCGGCGAGGTCAGGACGTCCGCCTCCGCCACCACCGACAGCTTTGGCTGCTTCACGGACGCAGTCTCCCGCCTTTGCTCCCCTGGCGATGACATCTTTCGTCACAGCAGCCAGCAGCGCAACTTTGCCGTCCACTTCCATCCCCAGCAACACTGCTGCCGATCCAGCTTTGCCTCTTAGCTTGTCAGCAAACTCTCGCAGGCCGTCTCGGTCGAGGCCGGTTGCCAGGTGCGTAATGATTTTCACGCCACCGAATTCTTCAGCATTGGCAACCAGATCGTCAACGGCTCCACTGATTGACTGCGAAGCCTGCTTCGCAAGCTCTTTGCGAGCTTCCCGCATTTCGTCCTGGAGTTGCTGAATTCGTCTCGGAAGTTCCTGCGGCTGAGTCTTCAGCGAGACGGCAAGCTTTTTCAACAAAGCATCTGTTTCCTGCACATGTTTTAAAGCTCGTTTGCCGGTTGTCGCCACAATTCGGCGAACTCCGGCCGCCACATTTTCTTCGCTGACGATTCGGCACAAGCCTACCTGTCCCGCGTTGCTGAGGTGGTTTCCGCCGCAGAGTTCCATGCTGTAGTCGCCCATCGTGACGACGCGGACGCGGTCAGGATATTTTTCTCCGAACAGGGCCATTGCACCGCCAGATTGAGCTTCTTCTTTTGACATGAAATTGATGTCGACGTCTGCGCCTTCGACAATACGGTCATTGATGATGTCTTCGACCCGTTGTAATTCTTCGGGCGTCACAGAGACTCCATGCGAAAAGTCAAATCGCAGAATATCGTCTTCGACCTTGGAACCTCGCTGAACGGCATGATCACCAAGGACTGTGTGCAACGCATGATGCAACAGGTGAGTTGCCGAGTGTGCCCGCTGAATTCCGGCTCGACGTGGTTTCACAACTTCCGCCTGAACAGCCTGTCCAATCTTCAGTATTCCAGCATTCAGTTTACCGCGATGAACAATCAGTCCGCCGTGTTTCTGGGTATCCATGACTTCGAAGTCGGCACCGTCGCCGGACAGCCAACCTGTATCGCCAACCTGACCACCTGACTCTCCATAAAACGGCGAACGATCCAGCACGACATCGATCAGTGAATCGCCATCCTTTACCGAATCGACAGCAGTTCCGTCGAACACAATTCCGATGACTATTGCATCTGCTTCCGTGGCATCGTAAGCGAGGAATTCGGTATCGCCGCTTGCCTGTCGGATAGCATCCAGCGGTCCGGCAGCCATGACACCCCAGCTTCCGATGCCACTCTTCTGCCGGTGTTCCTCTTCGGCGATCCGATAGCCTTTCATGTCGATCGTCAGGCTACGATCTTCGGCCAGAGCCGTCGTCAGGTCGAGAACGAAGCCGTCCGTCTGGTGAAGATCGAAGACGGCGTGACCAGCCAGCACTCCACCCTTGCCAGCTTTGTCGACCAGCTTGTTGAACTTCGACAAACCGCGTTCGATCGTTCCGAGGAATGCCGACTCCTCTTCATAAATTGTGTCGACGACGCTTCGCAGTGTGTGGACAAGGTCCGGATACGGACCCTTCATCATGTTGATCACGGCTGGAGCGAACTCGTTAAGGAACGGTTCCCGTTTGCCGAGCAGATAACCTTCCAGGCAGGCTCGTCGGAGCAACAGACGGATGATATACGAAGCTCCGTTGCTGCCAGGAGCAACGCCTTCGTGGATTGCAAATACGGCAGCTCGAACGTGGTCTACGATGCGGCGGATGGCTCGTCCATCTTTGCCGTCAAACCGGTACTCGACACCTACGACTCGTCCGGCAGATTCACAAAGCGGACGCAGCGTGTCAATTTCGAAATTGCTGGTAACGCCCTGTAAAACGGCGGCCGTTCGTTCGAGCCCCATTCCCGTGTCGATATTCTTGTTCGGGAGCGGCGACAGATTATCCGGCGGATCACCCACGCGGTTGAACTGCGTGAAGACCAGGTTCCAAATCTCGACTTTGTTACCGTCGTCGGGGGTGTAGTAGATCTCAGAGCACGGTCCGCAGACACCGTCCGGCCCCTGTGAAGGGGCGCTCGCCGGCCAGAAGTTTTCGTCTTCACCCTCGCGAGTGATCTGCCCAGCCGGAACCCCAACTTCTTCGTTCCAGATTTTGAAAGCCTCGTCATCGTCCAGGTAGACAGTGATCGACAATCGAGCCGATTCCAGACCGAGCCACTTCGGGTCGGTGAGAAATTCCCACGCCCAGTGAATCGCTTCCTTCTTGAAATAGTCGCCAAACGAAAAATTGCCAAGCATTTCGAAGAAGGTGTGGTGGTACGCCGTGACTCCGACGTTGCCGATGTCACCCGTCCGGATGCACTTCTGGCAAGTCGTCGCCCGAGTAAAATCCAGCGGTCCGATGCCCATGAATTCGTTCTTGAACTGGTTCATCCCGGCCGGCGTAAACAGCACAGTCTTGTCGCCCTGCGGTACAAGGACGTCACTGGGACGGCGAACGCAGCCTTTGGATTCGAAGAAAGCGAGGTACTTTTCACGCAATACATCAGTTTTCATGGCATCTTTTCCGAGACAACAATAATCCCAGCATGGCTGGTCAGCGAGAATCAAAGAGCGTCTTCAGACCTCACGCAATGGTGCGAAGGTAAGAAGCGAAACTCTTTCACTGGCACTTTGTCGCGGCATGATAGTGTCGTGAGGTCCGGCATCAAACCGGCTGTGGATCCGCCTGTTTTTGCCGATCGACACTACGGATTTGACGCGAGAAACGGTCTCGCCATACTGGAGTCTCAGTCCTCCTTGAAATTCTCCAAAGGGAAAGGAACACAGAGATCACCGCGGGTTCGCAGAGTAAAGGAGATATTGCCTTACCTCTGCGAAGTCTCCCTCGGCGGCCTCTACGTTCAAAAGTCAGCATGATCAAGAACGTTTTGCTCTTTGTCGTCGGGACGTCGCTCGTAGCCGAAGCGTCAGCACAGCAGAAACCGCTCGACTTCGCGCACCAGATCGCCCCAATCCTGAAGCGGCACTGTGTCGAGTGCCACGGCGGCGACAATGCAAAAGGTGGATTCTCACTGAATACTCGCGAGCTGTTCCTCGAAAATGACATGGCTGCGCCGGGTAAGCCGGGTGAATCCCACTTTCTGGAACTGGTCGGTTCGGCTGATCCGGACGCGCAGATGCCTCCGAAAGGAAAACCTCGGTTGCCGGTCGAGCAGATCACGCTGCTGAAAGCCTGGATCAAAGCAGGCATGAAGTGGGACGCCGGTATCACGTTCGCCACGAAGAAATACGAACCGCCGCTTCATCCACGTCGCCCCGCGTTGCCGCCGGTCGTCAAAGGTCGTGCCAACTCCGTTGACCGAATTATCGATGCGTACTTCGCACAGAACCTGCAGCTTCGGCCAGCGGCGATCAGCGATGCAGCATTTCTGCGACGAGTTCATCTCGACCTGGTCGGTTTGCTGCCGACTCCGCAAGAGCTGAGCGACTTCCTCTCCGACCGCGCGCCGAACAAACGAACGAAGATGATTGACACACTACTGGCTGATGAGATTCGCTACACCGAGCACTGGCTCACCTTCTGGAACGACCTGCTTCGTAATGATTACGGCGGAACAGGATTCATCACCGGCGGGCGCAAACAGGTTAGCGGATGGTTGTACGAATCGCTGATCGACAACAAGCCGTACGACCAAATGGCTCGCGAACTAATCTCCCCTCCGACGCCAGCAAGTCGTGGCTACATCGACGGTATCAAGTGGCGAGGCGAAGTCAGCGCGGGGCAGACAATCGAGATTCAGTTTGCTCAAAGCGTAGCTCAGTCGTTCCTCGGCATTAATATGAAGTGTGCCTCGTGCCACGACAGTTTCATTGATCGCTGGAAACTCAGCGAGGCGTATGGACTGGCGGCGATTTACTCCAGTCGCCCGCTCGACATTCACCGCTGCGACAAGCCAACCGGCGAGACGGCACAAGCATCGTGGCTGTTCCCGGAACTCGGACAGGTCGATGCAAAGGCTGCACCGGCAGAACGTCTCTCTCAACTGGCCAGTTTGATGACACACCCGGAGAATGGGCGATTTACGCGGACCATCGTCAACCGACTGTGGGCTCAGTTGATGGGACGCGGCATTGTCCACCCGCTCGACGCTATGCAGACTGAACCGTGGAACGAAAACCTGCTCGACTATCTGGCGATCCACCTGCAGGACAATGCTTACGACCTGAAGTCAGTGCTCACGTTGATTGCCAACTCGCAAGCCTACCAGTCCGAGGTTGAAACACTTACACAGGACGCCGACGTTTCCGGATACATCTTTGCCGGTCCGCGCACCAAACGGATGACTGCCGAACAATTTGTCGACTCGCTCTGGCAGTTAACCGATTCGGCACCGAAGGCGTTCGACGCCCCTGTTTCGCGAGGCAAAGTTGATCCAGCTGAAGTCGCCGCCACAACAGTCTCCGCGGAATGGATCTGGGGCGACTCTGCGAACGGCGGCGTTCCAGAAGCGGGAGAACAGCTCGCGTTTTACACAACGTTCAAGATCGATAAACCAGTGCAATCGGCTGGCGCGATCGTCACATGCGACAACGAGTTTGCTCTGAATGTGAATTCAAAAGAGATCACAAAAGGCAACAAGTGGACACAGCTTGGAGCGGCAACAATCACGACCGTACTGAAGCAGGGTGAAAACACGATCGTGATTCTTGGAAAGAACGCCGGTGACACTCCTAACCTGGCTGGTCTGTTCTTCGAAGCGAAGATCAATTTCGTGGACGGAGAATCTCTTACCATCAAATCAGACAAGTCCTGGCAGTTCGCAGCGAAGTTCCCAGCAAAAGCACCGGTGCGACGCTGGACGCTGAAGGATTTGAATTGGCAACCCGTGACGGTTGTGCCGGCCATCGACGCTTGGACAAAAGCGATCGCCGCTGTCGCACGCGAGCAGCTCGTTCTAGCTTCGCGAGGCTCGGCACTCAAGGTCCGAGCGGCGTTGCTGAAAAGCGACTTTCTGATGCGCAGCCTCGGCCGACCGAACCGGGACCAGATTGTCTCGTCACGCCCGAACGACCTGACAACTCTGGAAGCAATCGACCTGTCCAACAACGAAAGCGTAGCGAAGGCACTCGCTCGAGGCGGCCAGAGGCTCTCGGATCAGGACTGGCAAGGCCAGAACGACCTCATCGACTATTTGTTTGCATCAACACTGACTCGGCTACCTGGCGAATCAGAACAAACAGCCGCGAGAAAGGCACTCGGCGACAATGCGACGTCCGAGCAAGTGGAAGACCTGCTCTGGGCACTATGCATGACGCCTGAGTTCCTGCTGATTCGATAGGCCGAAGAATTTCGTCGGCCATTAAGATGAATTACAAAGACAAGAAGAGACAGCCATGAATTTTGAGCATGCCCCATCAACACCGGGCCACATCGTTCGCAGAGACTTTGTAAAACAACTCGCAGCTGCTGGTGCCGCATCTCTGCTGGCTGGTGAACCACAGTCTTTGACCGCTGCTGAGCATGACTTCGAACAGCCTGAAGCGACCGCCGATTCATGCATCCTGATCTGGATGGGCGGAGGCATGGCGGCTCCGGATACGTTCGATCCGAAACGGTATTCGCCGTTTAAGGAAGGCCTCGAAGTCAGCAGTATGCTAAGCACCTTTCCGGCCATCGACACCGTCGTCGACAATATCAAAATCTGCGAAGGCCTTGAAAACATCGGTCAGGTCATGGACCGAGCAACGCTGATTCGCTCGGCCGTACAGCCGGACCTGGGCAGTATTCTGCACTCGCGACATCAGTACCACTGGCATACCGGTTACGTTCCGCCACAGACTGTCGCCTGTCCACACCTGGGAGCGTGGATGGCAAAGGTGCTCGGACCGAACAATCCGGTCATTCCACCGTTCATCAACATCGGCCAGCGGCTGGAGGGAGTCGGAGAGAAGGAAGAGCTGAAGGCCTTCACGACAGCGGGCTTCTTTGGCAGCGAGTTTGGCCCGATGAACCTGCCCTACCCCGAACAGGCATCCCAGTCTGTTCAGCCTCCGAAAGGCATGACGGCCGGCCGTTTTTCCAACCGTCACAAGCTCTTCCGGGAACTCGTCAAATCCGGCCCGCTGCAAGAACGCGCCAGCGACTATCAACAGGACTCGATGGTTCGTTCTCTTGAAAACGCCTACCGGTTGCTCAGCTCGAAAGACCGCGAAGCCTTCGACATCGAACTCGAACCGAAAGCAAGTCGCGAGATCTACAACACCGGTCGATTTGGACGCGGCTGCCTGCTCGCGCGACGCCTGGTGGAATCCGGAGCCCGGTTTGTCGAAGTCACCACCGAGTACGTCCCGTTTCTGCACTGGGACACGCACAACAGCGGCCACGACACCGTGGCCAGAATGCACAGCGAAATGGATCGACCGATCGCTCAATTGATCCTCGACCTTGAAGCCAGCGGCCTGCTTGATCGAACTCTGGTCATCATCGCATCCGAATTCAGCCGCGACGCGTTGATCGAGGGCAAACCAGGATCAAATGCCAACGATCAGGCAACGTTCAAAGTCGACAAGATCACCGAAAAGAAACACTACGGACTGCACCGTCACTTCACCGGCGGAACAAGCGTGGTGATGTTCGGCGGCGGCGTGAAGAAAGGATTCCTCTACGGAAAAACCGCCGATGAGCGACCGCTTATCGCCATTGAAAATCCCGTCTCCGTCACCGACCTCCACGCCACCATCACGACCGCAATGGGCATCAGCCCCAAAACCGCCTACGACATCGAAGGCCGCCCATTCTACGTCACCCCGGACGGCAAAGGAAAACCGGTAATGGACATCTTTAGTTAGAACTAATGCGAATTGTTTGCATTGAGCAGTTTCAGCATCTTCCTTCCAAGAGCGTCGCCAATCAGAAAGTAGCTTTCAGCATTGCCGAACCAGTGGTGGCCGTGGCTGACGTTTGGTGATTGATCGGCTGGTCGCGCGAAGTAGGCGGTCGGTGCAAAGGCTACCGTCCCTTTGAACTCCTCGCGTGACGCTGCGGACTTTTGAGCCTTTCTAATTGCCAGCATACTGTCGTTGGCTTTGGGGCCGCCGTTTCCGAGTTCGCCGATCACAACCGGCAACATCGATTGTTTGAATTCAGCTCGGACGTCGTGGATAAGATGAACGAGGTTCTGTTCGTACTCGGTCCGAGCTTTCTCGTCGAACATATCGTTCCAACCCTGCATCCAGACGAACCCTGAGATGTTCAGCTTTCGGTCAGCCAGTGACGGAAATTCAGTACTGACGTTGTTCAATGCTTCGCGAACCTCTTGGATCATCTGTTTGTAGTAAGGCCCCGTTTCTCCGCCGGCACTCGGAGGCCGAAAGTCTTTGAACAAACTCTTGCCGCCCCACGCCGTTTTGATCAACAGGACTGGCTCTTCGAAGGCTGATCCGGCCACGTGGCCAAACTGAAACTCCGGGCCGATGTGATGCTTCCCCGGATAGCCTGCAAAGCCGATCGACAGTCCACCCTTCTTTGTCTCATGACGAGTTTTGAATCGGACAAACACATCGTCGCGCACGATCCAGTTTCCGACGGCGTCTTTGAGTTGCGAAAACTGTGCAGCCTTCTTTGGGTCGCTCATTACTCGCTGCAGAGTTCCCTTGCCGCCGTTGTAGTATTTGGGATGGTCGAGATCGACGACGCCCTGCCCTTCCATGTTTGATTGCCCGGCGAGAATGAAAACACGTACCGGAGACGGTTCCTCGGCGGTCGCTGGACCACTCATTACCGAAAAAATGATTAACAGCAGTGGCAGGCTGATTGAGATAATCGGATTCACGCCATTATTCTCCAAAGAATGATTGTCCAGTCTCGCCATCCGGGTAGCACGCAGTCACCTGGGAACTCTACTCTGGAGACTTTCTTTCCGGCAGTCTGGCCGTCGCCTTCGTACAGGCCGACTGGCAGCGTCTCATTGTTCCGTTTTCGTTCTCACATTCTCAATTGACTCATCCATGTCCGACATTGAATCCGAAGTTTCACACGAAGAATCCGACGAACAGAACGACGCCGTCATTGGCAAAGCATTCTGGGGATCAATCGTTGTTGTGGCCATCGGCGCGATCATCATCGGCGGCGCCATCTGGCTGCAAGGTCATCCCGACAAGATTGAAATCACCACCCTGCCCACAGTACCCACTTACACCGTCCGCGAAAAAAACATCGACCTGCCAGAAATTCCTTTCAAAGATATGACCGACAAGTCAGGCATCGACTTTGTGCATGTCAGTGGAGCGACCGGGGAAAAACTGCTGCCTGAATCGATGGGCGGCGGGGTAGCGGTGATCGACTTCGATTCAGACGGTGACCTGGACATCATCTTCGTCAACGGAAAACGCTGGCCGTGGGAGATCGCCAAAGACGAAGCTTCTCAGCAGCCAGCGACAATGTCGGCCTGGCGCAACGATGGCGACTGGCAATTCACCGACGTCACTAACGAAATCGGACTTGACCTTTCGTTTTACGGCATGGGGTCTGCCGTCGGAGACTATGACGCTGACGGAGACTCCGACCTTTATCTCACTGCGGTCGGATCAAACCACTTGTTGCGTAATGACGGTGGCCGGTTCGTCGACGTGACCATGGAAGCTTCGGTCAATAGTGAAGCCAGCATCGCAGGCGGAAACGAAACATGGAGCACAAGTGCTGGCTTTCTGGACTATGACAACGATGGAGACCTTGACCTCTTCGTCGCCAACTATGTCGAGTGGAATCGAGAGTTCGACCTGGCTCAGCCGTTTCAACTGGTCGGCGACGAGCGAGCTTACGGTCGGCCGTCGGCCTTTGCAGGCACGTTCCCGTATCTCTTTCAGAACGACGGAAATGGCAAATTCACCGATATCTCCAAAGCAGCAGGCATTCAGGTTCGGAATCCGGCAACTGACGTTCCCGTTGGAAAGTCGCTGGGAGTAACGTTCTGCGATCTCGACGAAGACGGTTGGCTGGACATCATCGTTTCCAACGACACGGTTCAGAATTTTCTGTTTCGTAACAAAGCCGACGGAACTTTCGAAGAGACTGGCAGCGGAGTCGGCATTGCCTTTGACGAAGATGGTCGGGCTCGCGGAGCGATGGGCATCGACGCTGGCTGGTTCCGCAACGACGGTTCGATCGGCATCGCTATCGGAAACTTTGCGACCGAAATGACCGCACTGTACGTGTCCCCTCCGGGCGTCATGCAGTTCCATGATGATGCCGTGCCCACAGGCCTGGGCCCGCTCACTCGGCTGGAGTTGACATTCGGAGTCTGCTGGGCCGACTTCGATCTTGACGGCCGACTGGACCTGTTCACCGCGAACGGTCACCTTGAAAATGACATCAACCGAGTCCAGGAAAGCCAGCACTACGAACAGTCGCCGCAACTCTTCTGGAATTGTGGCCCCGACAGTACGACAGAATTCGTCCCACTGACCAAAGAGCAGTGCGGAGCGGACCTCTTCAACAGAATGGTCGGACGCGCCGCCGTCGTCGCCGACTTCGATCTCGACGGAGATCCCGACATACTCATTACAGCCTGCGGCCAGAAACCTCGACTCCTTCGGAACGACCAGGCAACCGGCCACAACTGGATAACACTCGAAGTAGACGCGCCCATCGGCTCAATCGTCGAAGTCCACGCCGGAGGACTGATCCAGAAACAGCAAATCATGCCCACGCGAAGCTACCTCACGCAGGGAGACCGAAGCCTGTCGTTCGGCCTCGGCACATCTGAATCAATAGATAGTGTGTCAATTCGTAAGCCAGGATCAGTAGAGAAAGTGAAAGAGCACATACTCGACGCCGTCAACCGGCTTCAGAAACTGTGACCAGGCTTAAAGCTCTGATTCCGCCGGCACGGAGTTGCGTCTGAGAATTCCGAAAGCTGGGCCGAGGCCGTTTCAGAACGCAAACCCCGCAAGGATCATTGCAATGCCGAAAAACCACAGATAACCGATCAGGCATTGGTCTCCAGCATCGCCGATGGACTCCAATGAGCCGACGCTGAGGTACGCACCAGTAGACACACAGCAAAATTCGGCAAAAAACTGAACAAGGTGGGAGAACTCCTCAGCAAACTGTCGAACAGTCAGCCAGACCGGAAACAGGCAACCAGAAATCGCCTCACACCAGACGACCGGCAACGGGTGTGGATTCACTATCAGCCGGTCCGTGGCTTAGCCAACGGGTGTAGAATGACCCGTTCAACAATGCCGCTCGTTAGCCACACTCCGAGCACGTATCCGAAGTTCATAAACGGTCATCATCCCGTACCAGCAAATCGCAACGTACACCATCATCGTCAGGATCCAAAGTGGCCCCAGTCTGGAGTCTACGTTGAGGGTATTCCAACGGTACGGAGTCGTTCGACACAGTGCCAGACTTTCGAGAGACTTGGGAGATAAATGCGACAGCCATTCTGACAACACAACGAGGGACACATCATGCTACGACATCTACTTCAGGTCAGCCTTGTTTCTGCAGTTTTTTCTGCGGCAGTGTTCGCTGCAGATCCGGCGTGCGTAAAAAAAGTTCCTGACGTCAGCACGAAGCTGCCGCTTGTCTTCTGCGATGACTTCCAGTCTGGGAGTTCAGAAAACTGGTTGCCCGGCGATCCGAAGGCGTGGAAGATGACGAAGCTCGGCGACAACTTTGCCTTTGACCAGTTTCAACAGAGCAAGGTTAAGAACCCTGTCCGGTCTCCGTTCAATCGATGTCTAATCAAAGACGTCACGGTCAGTGACTTTGTGCTCGATCTGAAGTTTCAGTCAACGAAGAAAGACTACGGCCACCGTGACCTCTGTCTGTTCTTCGGTTTTCAGGATCCGTCGCACCACTACTACGTACACTTCGGCAAGAAGACTGACGACCATGCCAACCAGATTTTCATTGTCGATGAAAAACCGCGAACGAAGATCTCAACCCGGACTACCGAAGGCACGAATTGGGATGACGAGTGGCATCACGCCAGAATCTTTCGTGAAGTGAAGTCCGGCAGGATTGAGATCTACTATGACGACATGAAGACGCCTGTCATGACGGCCACCGACAAAACGTTTACCTGGGGGCAGGTTGGCATTGGCTCATTCGACGACACTGGCCGCTTTGACAACGTGTACCTGTTCGGGAACCCTGTCAACAAGTCGAAGTAGTCAGTCCTTCCAGCGGTCGATCTCCATCATCGCAGTTGGCGATAAGATCCACGGTCGCATTTGGATTATCCAGCACATCAGCAGGCAGGGTTTCCGGCCAGTCGCCGATCATAACGACGTTTCGAATCTTTGCCGTCGTCTCGCCCGGCCTCGATAGAATCCTAAATTGTGGTCACCACCAAAATCGATCGTTCACTGGAAGGCCACCTTACCATTCAGTGTGAACATTGCTTTGCCAGCCGCTCAGGCGAGCGTGACTTTGTTCCAGTCTCCCTCTTTCAATGACAACGGACGTGGGCCTCGGCGGCAGAGCGGCTCCAACAGAGTTTAACGACCGAGTGAGCGATGCCCGTCGTACCCCAGATCGTCAACTGATTTGTGCTACTCAGGGCTTGCATCGGAACGGACGGCGGTCTTGTCTGTGGCAGCCTGCAGTTCCGACCGCCTGCCTGGCCTTCACAATGAAATTCAAACTCACCGGGCCCCCTCCGCCGGACGCCGCATAAACGTGGAAGCTGTTTGTGATAACTGAAGACGGTTCGGAGCGGCGTGTCATGACAGATCGGCCGAAGGGATATCTGAGCCTTGGGTTACCCGAATGGTCTGTCGATTGAAAACAAATCGCCTTTGACACATACCAGACCAGCCTCAGAGACTCGCACAGTAACGTTGTGAATATTGACAACGGAGAAATCCTTGACTTTGGTCTGGGATGCATGCCCAGCCAGTCGCCGGATCGGAAATGCACCGTGTTCACACAGCGTGGTCGTGGAATTCAATTGCTGGATGTTGACGGCTCAAATCTCGAAGACATGGATCGCCACCGTTGGCGTGCTCAGTGGTCGCCTGACGTAAAATATTGGGCATGGGGCAGGGCGGAAACATCATTGTGATGAATTTTGAAAACCCGAAAACGTGCTCCGACACTAGTCGCCCCCAGTCAAACATTGTTCAGTTACACCTACTGGAACCTCGGGCGGTCTTATGACAGTCAATCAATCGGCTTTAAAGCTCGCAGCAGACGAACCGCTGGCGAGGATATCGTTGTCGCTGACATCGATTCGCCAGACGGCTTCCAGATTCTGTTGGAATTGTCAAAAGGCGTGCATCCCGATTACACGATCAGCCCCGACAACCGACCCGTCATGTTTGCAATGAACGATCCAAACGACGGAGTTCCTCAGCTGTACACAGTCGATCGGATAAACCCCGACCGGCCACAGTAGTTCGCAGGTCAACGGCGGGACTGGGAAATCTTCAATTGCGACTCGAATCCGAGCGGGAAGATTGCATTCTCCGGTGAGAAAATACTGCAGCCGCGAGATTGGGCGACCGTGGTGAATTCGTCGAAGACTCCGAAATATCCCGTTTTAATTGCGCGAACCTTCGCCGGGCATGACGCATCTGAAGATTGCTGCCTCGTCGTTCACCAACTTGATGAATTGCTCAACAAGCGTTCGAAGCAGCTGACGGTAGACAAGATCTCGTCAGCAATCTTATATGCATTGCAACCTGAGAGTTGACGTGTCGGTTTAAACCGACTTAGTATGAATTCTTCGGTTTTGAGTAACCAATTGGTTCTGGACAAATTCATGCAACCTTCGAATCCTCCAATCCAGAAAGCCTTGCTGTCGATTCCGACTTCCGGAAATCGATGGTTTTTTTATTTTGGCTTTCCTGTGAGGGAATTCGGGGAGTGACCGTTTGGCGGTTACGAAAGACAGTTTTCAATTGCCCTGAAATCCCTCGAGGACTTCAGGGCTTTTTTCGTGACCAGCGAAGTCTTCAGCGATTTCACCAGTTCACACGTTTATTCAACGGGAGAGACGCAGATGATCGTTGTTATGAAGCCAAACTCTACGGAATCCATGATTCAGAACATGGTGCAGCGTGTTGAAGGCCTCGGGCTGAAGGCTCATGTCATTGTCGGAACAGAGCGGACCGTCATTGCCGCGATCGGCGAAAAACGCGACGAGCAGAAGGAAATGCTGGCAGCGTGTGACGAGGTCGAGCAGATCGTCCCAATTCTTGCTCCGTATAAAGTTGCCAGCCTCGAAGCGAAGCCGGAACCGACAGTTGTCGAAATCGGCAAGTTCGCCGCTGGTGGACCAAACATTGGAATAATTGCCGGGCCGTGTTCAGTTGAAAGCGAAGATCAGATTATGGAGTCAGCTCGGCGCGTTCGTGATGCCGGAGCCACGGCGTTACGAGGTGGAGCGTTCAAACCTCGGACAAGCCCTTACGCATTCCAGGGGATGAAAGAGGAAGGACTGAAACTACTGGCGGCTGCTCGCGATGAAACAGGACTCGCCGTTGTTACGGAAGTCATGTCACCGGATCAGGTTGATCTGGTGGCCAACTATGCCGACGTGCTGCAGATCGGGGCTCGCAACATGCAGAACTACAATCTGCTGGCAGCGGTCGGTGCGACCAGGAAGGCCGTTCTGCTGAAGCGGGGACCGGCAGCGACTATCGACGAATTCCTGCTCGCGGCGGAGTACATTCTCGATAAGGGAAACACGCAGGTAATGCTTTGTGAACGCGGAATTCGAACGTTCGAAGCTCACACTCGCTTCACGCTACCACTAGCCACGGTTCCGTACCTTCACGAGAAGACGCACCTACCGGTGATCATCGATCCGAGCCACGGAACCGGACACGCCAATCTGGTCTCACCCATGTGTGCGGCAGCGGTCGCTGTCGGTTGCGACGGCCTGATCATCGAGGTGCATCCTGATCCGTCGAAGGCACTCAGTGACGGAGCGCAATCTCTGACTCCGCAGGTCTTTGCGGATGCCGTCGTCAGGTGCCGCAAGGTTGCGATCGCGTTGGATCGTCAGCTTCACTGACAAAATCGAACAACTATGAAAAAAGTTGTTGAATATCCAAACCAGCACGACCACCATTTGAGGGAATTAACCCGCTTGAGGGGATTAACTCAGTGCAGACAGGCGAAGCGGGCCGACGCTGTCGCCTCTGCGTGGCAAGTCTCATATCAGTTCTGAGAAATCGATCACGGACCGGATCTGGTCTTAGGCAATGATGGCTTCCGCAGGGCAAACGAGCCGGTCGAGAACTTTTCTCACCGGCTCGTTTTCGTTTTATGCAACCCGTGGAGACTGCTCTTAGAAGAGCTTCTCAATTGGACTGCCGCCGTTACCCAGTGTGAATGGCCGGCCGTCGGGCGAGTAGATCTCTTTATTATGAGGAATCCCAACCGCGTGCGCAATTGTCGCGTTAAAGTCTTCGACCGAAACCGAATCTTCATCAACATGAAAGGCATCCTCGTCGGTTGCTCCGTAAACCTGGCCGCCTTTGATTCCACCTCCAGCCAGCATTGTTGAGAATGCGGCAGGATGGTGGTCTCGTCCGCTATTCTGATTTGGCTGCGGCTTACGACCGAATTCCGTTCCAATGACGACGAGAGTTTCGTCCAGCAGTCCGCGTTCTTCGAGATCCTTCATCAGAGTACCGACGACCTTATCGAGTTCCTGAGCTTTTGCCGGCAAGTTGTCGAAGAGTTGGTAATGGTGGTCCCAGCTTCCGAATGAAATCTCAACAAATCGAACGCCACTCTGAACAAGCCGGCGGGCGAGCAATGCCGCATTGCCGAACCGAGTTCCACCGTAAGTTTCTTTGGCCTCTTGCGATTCTTTAGTCAGGTCAAACGCTTTCAGGTCTTCACTTCGCAGCAGGCCGATCGCTTCGGAGTAAAGATCGTCGTATCCGGTGACCTGACTGCTGGCGTTTGCTTTCTTTCTAAAGTCAGAATCGAAAACGTTTGACAACTTCATTCGCTTATCAAACGACGCGTCCGTCAGATAACTTGGAGATTTTGTGTTCTGCAAGCCTTTGGCTGGATCGCCAAGCGGCACAGGAGCGAACTCTGCTCCGAGATAACCAGGACCAAGTCCCCCGCCGATCTGCACACTGGCCGGCAATTCTTTGTGAACTCGGCCGAGCATCTTATGCATCCACGAACCAATACCCGGATGCTTTGTGGTGGCCAGCGGTCGGTAGCTTGTTCGCAGTAGATACTTTGCAGGGCCGTGAGCGCCGGTTGAGGTAGTCATCGATCGGACAATCGCCAGCTTGTCCGACATCTGAGCGAGCTGCTTCATGTGCTCGCTCAGCTGCACTCCAGGAATCTTCGTTTTGATGACGCCCGTCTGCCCCTGAACATCGCTCTTTGGCTTTGGATCGAACGTGTCGAGCTGACTCATTGCTCCGGACATGTAAAGGTAGATTACCTTCTTCGCCTTGCCGCCCGGTCGAAGCGTACTGCTGGAGCGCGACTTCTCAGCAGCATCCAAAACCGATTCCATTCCGACAGGCAACAGGCTCACGCCCAGTGCATAGCGGGCAACATCAGACATCAATTGTCGGCGTGAAAGTGAATCAAGTCGTGAAGTATTCGTTGAGAACATCGTTCGTCCTTATGTTTGACGAGTGTTTTATCTGGTTCTGTAATTTCGATCTTCGGCAGTCGGGGTCGGTTCGTTCGACGCAGCAATTATTGGATAAACAGGAACTCGCGAGTGTTGAGCAACGCCCAGATCACGTTGCCATATCCGGCCGGTCCGGCTGATCGCATTTCACGTTTCGCTGATGCCACTTCGCGATCGGTCGGCGTTCGGCTGAGCATACTCAGGAAGATCACGTCTAGTTGATCATTGATGATTTTCTGGTCAGTCACTTCGTTGTAGATGACCGAGCCACGCTCAAGCATCATGTGAGTGACCGGGCCGTTGAACATGGTCAGCAACTGTGGAACGGTTCCTTCAGTGTGACTGTCGCTGATGATTGCCCGGTCACTTTGACCGAACTGACGAACGAAGTGCCCCTCAGGCAATGGCTGTGGCAGCTCCGATGCGCGAACCAGTTCCTGGCCTTTGTAAAGTCGTTTGTTCCGAGAAGTGCGCTGAGCTTTGTTGTAAGCGTCGAGCTGCTTCGCTTTCTGAATGACCTGCTGTGCAGTCGTTTTGACGTCGATATCAATAATTGATGTGTATTGTGAATCGTCCGGTCTAAGAATTGCATCCGGATTTTCGAGCGTCAAAGTCAGCAGCGAATCCCAGACCTGCTCCGCAGTCATGCGACGCAGTATCGGGCCGGGGAATCGATAGTGCTTATCCGGATCCAGATCGGCGTACGCGACCTGTCGCTGATAGGTTTTAGAGTAGTAGATGATTCGCTGAAACTCTTTGAGATCGAAGTTCAGACGTTTAATTTCGCTCGCGAGAAACTTCATTAACTCTGGATTCGACGCTTCCGTTTCGCCCATCATGTCGTCGACTGGCTCGATCAGCCCGATGCCCATCGCCTTCTTCCACAAACGATTGGCAATCGTAATCGCAAATCGATCGTTCGTTTCTGACGTCACCCAATCCGCGAAAATCTGACGCCGTTCTGGAAGCGTGAACGATGCCTTCTTCGTATCAAACAGAAAGGTCGGCGTTGTTAACTGACCGGGCTTCGCGTCGTCGTACTGGTAATCTTGAGGAAACTTGAGCTGTTTCTTATTGTTGCTCCAGATCGCCGCTCGGTTGAGTCGAACGATGCTGCGTCCAAGCCGAGCTTCGATCGATCGATCTCCGCCAGGAGCCGCCTTGTCGATCGTGCCGTTGTTAAGCTTCGACATGTTATTTCGTGCAAGTCGATACTCGGTTCCACCAGTGAATGCGGCAAGCTGGTAAAACTCTTTCTGAGTCCATCGATCAAACGGGTGATCGTGGCACTGGGCACAGCCAATTCGAGTGCCCATAAACATTCGGACGGCGTTGTTCAGATTGTCGAGTGGCATGCCTGGGTCGCGAAGTACGAAGCCTGCAGCCGGATTCTCCCAGACTTTACCTTCTGACGACAGCATGTCGTTGACCATCTTGTCCCACGGCGTGTTGTCTCGCAAACTTTGCTTGACCCAGTCGCTGTACGGTCTGAGGTAGGTATTGTTATTGACCTTGTCGACAAGCCTCATGATGTCGGCCAGCCAGTTGTACATCTGGCTTCCGTAACCCGGTTGCCCGAGAAGGCGATCGATCAGTATCGAACGCTTGGAAGACGATCGGGATCGTAGAAACAGCTTCGCCTTTTGTGCAGTCGGAATCGTGCCGTTCGTATCAAGATAGATTCGCCGAACGAATTCATGATCTGCCGACGGAGGATTGGGCTTAAGGTTGTGCTTTCTAAGATCAGCCGCAACGAGCATGTCGATGCGATTGGCTGAACGGATTGCCGAAGCCTGCAGCCGTGCCACGACCGGGGCCACTTCGACCTCCACCTTTGCAGCCTGCGTTGGCAGTCGAGTTTGAGGTGCCTTTTTCGGAGCGGCTTTCTTCCTTTGCTGGGCAAAAGCAGAGTCCGAAATACTGGACGAAAACAGACCAGTCAGAAGCCCGACAAAAATGGTCAGCATCAAGAGATTTCGCGACACGTAATCTACTCCGATGTCGAATAAGGTCAGTTGATCGAAATGATTTGCCCCATTGCCAAGCCTGACCGACAGAAGCTTCGCACGAGACCGATTGATCGAAGATCCACAGTGATCGTTTACTGTGACTCGACCAGCAGAGAAGTTAATGGCGAACGCCAAAGTTTTGGAAATGCTCGCAGAACGCGTTGCAGCAGTATAGCCAGCGGCCGCTCAAATTCACGTCGAGTTCAAGCCGTAGCTCGTGCCGCAGACTTACTCGCCAGTAGACGCAGAAAGTTCGTTGTGATCTACAGAGAATTCTGACACCAGCGGCTCACCGGCGAATTTGACGGTCGCACCGTCTTTGATTAATCGCCCACCGAGTGTTACGACAAGTGAATTTTCATTCAGACCCGTCAGCACTTGAACCAGGTCGCCGTCACGGAATCCGACTGAGACTGGCTGCTTTACAGCGGTCTTACTGGCTTCGTCGATCGTATAAAGATATTGCCCGCCGGCTGGTCCGTAAACGGCCGAAGCGGGAACGGCGAGCGCCTGCGAGAGTTGCGAAACGGTGATCACAACTCGGCCATGCATTCCCGGTTTAAGAAGTGCATCCTCGTTTTCGATGTCTATCATCACCCGTCCCGCGCGAGTCGTTGGATCGAGAATCGGAGCCTGCTGCACAATTCGTCCGAGAAACTGACGATTCGGAATTCCGTCGACGCTGACGGTCGCTGTCTCGCCGATTTTTATTTTTCCATAGTCCAGTTCAACTACGTTTACAACCGTTCTTATTGAACTGAGATCAACAATCCTCAGCAGTACGTCTTCCGCACGTGACAGGTCGCCGATGTCGGCATTTCGCTCGGCCACATACCCGCTGATCGGCGTCGAAATCTGCAGTTCGTCAAGTGCCAGCCGGGCACGTTCCAAGTCCGCCTGGGCCTGTGCCTGCCGTGCCCGTTCCAGCTCCGTTTCGGCCTTTGAAACAATCAGAACAGATTCGGCTTCTTCAATTTGTTGAGTCGTGCTGACCCCTGACACGGCCAGTTCCCGCAGCCGAGTGACTTCGCGAAGTGCCTGCCCTTCCCGTGCGACCTGAGCCTTCAATTGAGCAGCTGCGACCTGTTCAGCCGCCGCAGCGCGGGTGACCAGTTCCCGTGTTGCCGCATCGTCGAGTTCCACGACTATCTCGCCCTGCTCAACCCGATCGCCAACGTCGAACGGGACTCGGCCGAGATAACCGCTCAGTCGCGACCGGATTGCAACTTCGGTAACAGGTTCGAGACTTCCGACCAGCTCGATACGTTCTGCAATCGGCTGTGGGACGACTCGCAGAACATCAACTGCCGATACGTCTATATCTGTCTCTTTCGGTTCTGAATTGACAGATTCAAGCGACTCGCCATAAAGATGCCATCCGAAGGCACCAGCGAGTGAAACGGCGATGAGAAACAGGACATATCGCATGAATGGGGCTCGATTGGGAAGGTCTGTGAAATATCCACAGATCTCGTCAGAAGTGCGCGGAGGCAGCAGAAAGCTGACCAGGGTGGAAGGTGGCAAGAGCGTGGCGGGTGAAGGTGATTTTGAAGTCATCACATACAAAAACGCTTATTCATTAAATACAACCGACTCCGTCCAGGCAATCCCGACCGTCTTGAATCATTCATCACCGCTGGAAAACATGTCGGATTAATGCCAGTTAATTTGGATCTGTGCCCACAACTAAGGCTAATGTGGTTGTCGTTTTCTCATAACCATGATCTGATGCGATGTTCGATTAGTGATGGGAAGTCACTGGCGGGGCTCTCAACCATTTTCTGCTGCTAACATCTGATTATCAAAGAGCTTGCCTATGTTTTTTTTGCCCCTAAGGCCACAGATCATCATTGATCAGCGGCCCTTTCTTATGTCTTCTACGTCTGAGAAGGATTCAAACTCGTCAATTCCAGTTAAGCGAGAACGTCATAGACAACCTCGCCGTGCACGTCGGTCAGCCGAAATCGACGGCCCTGGTACCTGAACGTCAGTCGCTCATGATCGATACCCATCAGGTTCAAAATCGTGGCGTGCAGATCGTGGATGTGGACGGGATTTTCTACAACGTTGTAGCCGTAGGGGTCAGTCTCGCCGTAAGTCGTCCCGCCTTTTATTCCACCGCCGGCCATCCAGATCGAAAAACATCGCGGATGATGATCGCGACCAAAATTTTTGGCCGTCAGTTTTCCCTGACAGTAGTTCGTGCGGCCGAACTCGCCGCCCCAGATAACCAGCGTATCTTTCAACAGGTCTCGCTCTTTCAAATCCTGAATCAATGCCGCTGATGGCTGATCCGTCTGCTGGCATTGGTTGCGAATTCCGCCGGCCAGATTGCCATGCTGATCCCATCCCTGATGGTAAAGCTGGATGAATCGCACGCCACGCTCGGCAAGTCGGCGGGCCAGTATGCAGTTCGCCGCGTAAGTGCCCGGCGTTTTCGAGTCTTTGCCATATCGCTCGAAGATGTGGTCAGGCTCTTTTGATAGATCAGTCACTTTCGGGATTGATGCCTGCATCCGGAACGACAATTCGTGCTGAGCGATACGTGTTTCGATTTCGGGGCTGGAGTGTTTTTCGATCTGCAACTCATGCAGTTTTCGAAGTGCGTCAAGCATTTTTCGTTTGCCGACTGCGTCCAACCCAGCGGGATTATTCAGATAGAGAACCGGATCACTTCCGGATCGAAAACGAACCCCCTGATGCCGTGACGGCAAAAAGCCGCTGCCCCAGAAACGCGAAACCAGAGGTTGCCCGCCTTTGCCTTTTGTATTCAGGACGACAAACGCGGGAAGGTCGCTGTTCTCGCTGCCAAGTCCGTAGTCGAGCCACGCGCCCATGCTGGGGCGTCCCGGAAACTGCGACCCCGTCTGCATGAACGTCGTACCAGGCCCGTGATTAATCGCTTCGGTGTACATCGATCGAACGACGCAGAGTTCGTCCGCCACCTTCGCTGTGTGCGGCAACAACTCGCTGAGTGAAATCCCGCTTTCTCCGTGCTGAGCAAACTTGAACGGCGACCCCGCCAGAGGAATACTCGACTGGTTTCCGCTCATACCCGTCAGTCGTTGGCCATTACGAACTTCATCCGGAAGCTGCTCGCCGTGTTTTTCGTTCAGCAGCGGCTTGTGATCGAACAGGTCGATTTGAGACGGCGCTCCGGATTGAAAGAGGCAGATAATCCGCTTTGCCTGCGGAGCGTGATGAAACCTCGACAGCGTGCCCCCGGCAGCTTGCGCTGCATTCTCCGATCCAAGCAGATCAGCAAGAGCCAGGCCGCCAAGCCCCATTCCTGATCGCTGCAACAATTGCCGGCGGGGCATAAGTGCCGAAGTTTCAAATCCTGTACATTTCTGGCTCATTGTATTGTTTCCTGGATTACGTCGGGCAAGCAGGTACTGCTCGTAAAGCAGTGTCGTAACTCGGCCGCTACCGACGATTCACCACCTCATCAAAACTAAACAAAGCATTCGCTACTGTCGACAATGCCGCCAGCTGGTTTGTATCGAGTTTCGGATTGGCCTGCCGCTGCCCTGTCTTGAGATACGCCGCTGCCTTCTCAGAATTAGAAGTGAAGTATTCAAGTTGCTGTGAATACAGATCGGACAGAATCGTTAGCTCACTCTGGTCAGGTCGCCGCCCCGTCAATGTGCGAAATAAGTAAACCAGCGCCGCGTCATGATCTTCGTTGATCTCGTTCAGGATTGTCTCGCTCAGAACTCGTGCGGCTTCGACAAACTGCGGGCCGTTCATCAACACAAAAGCTTCCAACGGAGTCGACGTTCGTTCGCGACGAACCCGGCAGACATCTCGCTTCGATGCGTCCAGCGTCATCATCACCGGAGCCGGACCGGTCCTCTTCCAATAGGTATACAGGCTGCGACGATACAGCCCTTCGCCCTGATCTGGCTTCACTGGCTTGAACGAAACTTCAACTTCGTACGGTTTGGCGGGCGCTCCGCCAATCTTACGAACGAGCAGTCCACTGACGGCGAGCGCGTTGTCTCTCAGCATCTCGGCTGGCAATCGGAACGTTGGCGACCACGACAACAACAGATTCTGAGGATCGCTGGCAAAAGACTTTTCCGAAGGTATTGAAGACTGCCGATACGTGGCCGAAAGCACGATCTGTTTCAGAAGCCGCTTGACGTTCCAGCCATGCTCGACGAAATCAACGGCCAGCCAGTCGAGTAATTCAGGATGTGTCGGCGGCTGCCCCTGTCTACCAAAATCTTCCGGAGTTCGCACAAGGCCCTGCCCAAAGACCATCTGCCACATCCGGTTCACGACGACGCGTGCCGCCAGCGGGTTGTCCGGCTGAGTAAGCCACTTTGCCAGCCCAAGCCGATTCCGTGCAACACCATCGTTCAACGTCGACAAAGCAGCTGGCGTCTCCGGAACAACTTTCACATCGCGAGCATCGTAGGCTCCCCGTTTAAGCAGGAACGTATCGCGGCGCGATGGTTCCTCACGCATGACCATGATCTCGGTCAGTCCATCGACAATTTTGCTGTGAGCCTCACGCTTACCCTGGAGTATTTCCAACAGTCCGAGGTAGTCCTCGTTAGCTGTTGCGAGGTAGTAAGCAAAGAGCTCCAGCGAATCGGCATTGCCGGCTGAGCTGGTCAACGCCTCAGACAAGGCGTTCCCATCACCAAGGTGCTCGACTTCTATTGGCGTAAGTTGACGGTCAAACACCCGAAATTCATCCACGAGCCCGTCCGTGAATCCTCGATCGCGAAACCGTTCTCCGATCGCAATGTTGTCACCACCACCACCCGTGATATTCTTGTAAAGGTTGTCGCGGACGACGTCGGTCTCGGCTCGTTCGCCGTTGAGGTAAATACTCAAACCATTTGCGTGACTCGAACCATCCGACGTGACGACGACATGCTGCCACTGGTTCGTTTTCAGTGGTTGCTTTGTGCGAATTCGAATCGCGTTTCCCGGCCAGAAATGGATCAGCGACGCACTCAGCCGGCCGTCTTCAATGAGGAGCTGATACCCGCGACTGCCGGCGTCAGTCCAGGCTCGCGATCGATGAAAGACGACCGCTCGCTCTTTCACGTCCGGCGTGTTCATCCACAGGCTGACTGAGAACGGCTCGAAGCGGTGAAAGTTGCCGACCTTCAATCCGACGGCATCGTCTCCGCTCAGCTTGACGGCCTTTCCAAATTTCCCCTCGACTGACTTGTTGCCGCCTTTCTGGTCATCTTCAAAGTCCAGGTAAGCGACCTGTCCGGAAACCAACGTTTCAGGATTTGTCATTGCCTCGAGCCATGTCTGGAATGCCTCGCGGGATTTCTCGGCATTCACCAGAAATTTCAGAGCAACCTCAGTCTGTTCAATTTCCTGCCTGGCCGCTGCAATCTTTGCTTTCATGGAGTCATCGGCCATAACGAGCGTTGGGGTGGGAACGGATGGCGTGAAGTACGAATACAAGCCCGCTTCGGCGATGTTGTCGAAGAATGCCGAGAGCTGGTAGTACTCTTTCTGACTGAGCGGGTCGTACTTGTGGTCGTGACAGCGGCAACACTCCATGGTCAAACCGAGGAATGCCGTCGCGAATGTCTGCGTGCGGTCGGCGACGTACTCGATCCGAAACTCTTCCGGCACGCTGCCGCCTTCCACCTTCTGCGGATGCAGTCGGTTGAAAGTCGTCGCGAGAATCTGACCGTCGGTCGCGTCTGGCAGCAGATCGCCTGCGAGCTGTTCGGTAATGAACCGGTCGTAAGGCATATTTTTATTGAAAGCCCTCACGACCCAGTCTCGCCACGGCCAGACAAAACGATCACGGTCGACCTGGTAACCGTACGTGTCGCTGTACCGAGCGGCGTCCAGCCAGTCTGTCGCCATCCGCTCGCCATACGCAGAACTCTTGAGAAGCCGATCGACGACTCGTTCCACCGCGTCTGGTCGGTCGCCTTTGAGAAACTCATCGATCTCGGCGAGTGACGGCGGCAGTCCGGTCAGGTCAAAACTGAGCCGCCGAATCAGCTGCTCTTTAGACGTTTTGGATGCCGGCTTCAGTTCGACTTCTTCCTGTCTGGCGAGAATAAAACGGTCGATTTCGTTTTGGCACCAATCAGCATCCTTAACTTTCGGAAGCGCCGGTTTCCGTGGAGGAATGAACGACCAGTGCTGCTGCCACTTCGCTCCCTCTTTGATCCACTGGCCGAGGATGTCAATCTCGCCTTTCGTCAACGCGAGCTTCGAATCAGCAGGTGGCATGCGTACCTCCGGATCGTCACTCGTGATTCGGTGAAAGAATTCCGACTTCTCTGGATGACCAGGCGCGATAACGTCCTCGGAAACGGTTCCTTCAACATCAAACCGAAGTTCCGCTTCCCGAGTTGCTTCGTCAGGACCGTGGCAAAGAAAGCAGCGATCGGACAGGATCGGCAAGACGTCGCGGTTGAAACTGAGCTCGTCTTGGGCGAGTACGGCTTCTGGTGTCACAGCAGCGACGATGCTGGCAAAGATCAACAAATACCGGACACTACTTCGACATCTCATCGTGGATATCCTGAGTCAACTAAGGTGGTCTGAAAACAGCGAAAACCCACACGAGAAAACCGACGAGCCGCTACCACTGCAGCTCCCGCCACGTCACCCATCACCTGCCCAGTACAGCATTGTTCCTATCGGCACGGCAACGTAGAACCGACCGGCACAATATTATCTTCGTTGGACACGTTAAAATCTTGTAGATTTGCAGTAACTATTTGGATATTCACCGCATTCATTGAAAAACGACCAGTCGCCGCCGGACTCCGTCGGCGGAATATCGTACCAGCTTCTGAAACGGGTACTTGAACTGCGAGAAGTATCTGTGCGGCACTGGGTGGCCTTTTATTCTGTGCCCTTCCGGCCATTCTTCTCCAGGCATGTGGTACGTGCCGAACAGTCGAGCGAGAATCGGGAAGTAGACGGCGTAGTTGATGTTGGGCGTAGTTGATGTTGATTGACTCTTTCTCGGCACAGTGATGCCAGTGATAACATCTCGGAGTGCACAGAATGTACTGCAGCAACCCGAAATGGAATCATACGTTTGAATGCACGAACACCGAGAACAGATCGGCGAAGAAGATGTACGCTTAAAACGCCGGCCCCGAGTACCCCATGAAGTACATCGGCACGGTCGTGAACGCTCGCAGCAGAACAATCTCAAAGAGGTGTATACTCGAACCGGCAATCCAGTCCATTTTCTGAACGGAATGGTGGAAGGCGTGAAACTTCCACAGCCAGGGAATCTCGTGAAACAGCCAGTGGAAACCAGTACTGGACGAAATCGGTGACAAATATGATCTCGAAAAACTGAAGAAGTCAGAAGTCAATGGCTGACTGGCGACCATCTCGCGAAAGCCCGTCGCCTGCACGAGTTGCAGCGACAGCTTCAGCGACATGAAAGTCGGAGATTGAACAAACAGGCTACTGACGAAGGTAGAACAGGTCGTCCCATGCTTAATCCTGCAGGTTGTATAATTGCCTGAGGCCCCACATGATGAAGTAAGTGCCTGGCTTATACGAATGTTGTTCGACAGGTACACGGGCACAATATTACCTCTACGAGGTGAGCACGATGAACTTCGAGCGACGTTCGCTGCTTCGATCGGGCGTGGCGCTTTCGCTGGGTGCGGCACAAACATCTGACGTCTCGAATTTACAGCGGGCTTCGGGGGCGGAAGGCTCGTCGCTGGCGGCCGCTGCGAATGGCCGGGCGAAGTCTTGCGTGTTCATCTTTCTGTTCGGAGGACCATCGCACATCGATCTGTGGGATATGAAGCCGTCGGCTCCAGCAGAGATCCGCGGCGAGTTTCAACCAGTCTCGACCAGCGTCCCGGGCATTCAGATATGCGAACACCTGCCGCTGCTCGGGCAGCAGATGCATCGGTTCTGTCTGCTGCGGTCGATGCGGCACCGTATGCCCGTCCACGGTCCTGCGTGTAGCGAGGTTTATTCCGGGCGTCCTTATTTTGGGCCGCCGATTACTGACCAGGCAACGCCGGAAGACTGGCCGGCGATCGCCGCGATAGTGCATCGCTTTGCACCACAAACTCAGGGACTGCCGAGTTCGGTCGTGCTGCCCTGGTACACGCAGTTTGTCGGACAGGATCGCCGCATCGCCGGTCAGACCGGTGGGCGGATGAGCGAGCAGTTCAATCCGTTTCTGGTCGAAGGAAACCCGAAGGAACCTGGCTTCAAAATGCGTGGACTGGAACTGCCGTCTGAAGTGACGGCCGCGAGGTTTCGGCAACGACGGCAACTGAGAGAACAGCTCGATCCGTTCGGCCTGAAGCCTGCACAAAGCACGTTTCAGACGGGACTGGTGGAATCCAACTTTCATTCAGCGGCGACGTTGGTCGAAAATGCGGGATCCATCGGCGCATTCGATCTCAGTCGTGAATCAACCGTGCAGCGAGCGAAGTACGGCGATACTCGTTTCGGGCAAAGCCTGTTGCTGGCACGGCGGCTGGTTGAATCGGAAGTGCCACTTGTCACTGTCAACTGGGACGACGATCACAAGGACGACAAGGTTTCGCCGCACTGGGACACGCACGCGTTGAACTTTCCGAAGTTGAAGGAGCGATTGTGCCCGGTGTTCGATCGAGCGATATCGACGTTTCTGCAGGAACTCGACGAACGAGGTTTGCTGGAAACAACACTTGTCGTCGCGCTGGGCGAGTTCGGCCGTACACCAAAAGTCGGAGTCGTCACACAGAACGGGATGACGGCGAAGACTGGCCGTGATCACTGGCCGCACGCGTTCACGGCAATTGTCGCTGGTGGTGGAGTGCGAGGCGGTCAGGTTTATGGCTCGACAACGGCCAACGGTGGGTACGTTGCGGAGCGGCCGGTTTCACCAGCGGATCTCTCAGCAACGGTCCTGTCGCACCTGGGAATTGATCCGGCAATCGAGTACGAAGACCACTTCCTTCAGGTACGGCAACGACTCAGCGAAGGCCAACCCGTTGATCTGAATCTGTGACTTCACGCGACAGAGCGACCGCTCATTGCTTTACTCGTGCAGCACGAAGGTGGCTGCGGCAACAATCCTGCCGTTGATTTGAACTTCCAGACGATGCAGGCTGCGAGGTTTCATCGGGAACGAATTCTGGTACTCGAATAAATCCCCAGCTGCCAGTATTTTTTCCTGTGAAGACTTTTTGTCAGACTCGACCGTTGGGGCGAACGTAGTACATGACCTGATCGATCAGCAGGTCCAGAGGCCGTCGGCCGCATGGTGAAAGCCAAAGATCAGCGATGGCATTTTCTCCGATGGCAACTTTCCATGGAGACACGGTCAACATGACCTCTTTCAGTTTTCCCGGTTCGTAGTCGAGAATGCTTATAGCAGTAGCATCTCCTGCTTTGATCAGACTGTGAAGAGCGGGGCAGATGATACAGTTGGTGGCCGGGCCGTGCGTACAGTTCCAGGTTTCCAGCAGGCAGTCGGACGTGGCCACTTTCCGCGACGGAGCAACCATCTCGTTCTCCGGCGGACGACGATTTCAGTTTCTCGATCCGCACGGAAACGAACTCGGCGTCTGATCGGACAAGTAGGAGCCGACTGTTGTCGCTATAATTTTGAGTTCAATCAACGAACACGTGGACCATGTCCACATATTCGAAACAACGTCCCTGAATATCTAATCGAGATCTGGCTCATGAGAATCCTGACTGCAATCCTGCTGCTGACAACTGTTTCGGCAGCGGCAGAAGATCGACCCAACATCCTGTGGCTGACGTGCGAAGACAACAACGTCAACTGGGTCGGCTGTTATGGGAACCCTCATGCCGACACGCCGCATATCGACGCGCTGGCGGCCGAAGGGTTTCAGTACATGCACTGCTATGCCAACGCGCCGGTCTGTGCTCCGTCGAGGAGTACCTGGATTACCGGCGTGCATGCTCTTTCGATGGGCACTCATCCAATGCGGAGCCGCTATCCGATTCCTCACGACAGAATCAGCTACTACCCGGACCTGCTGAAGAAGGCTGGATACTTCGTCGGGAATGCGAAGAAAACGGACTACAACATTGGCGGACGTACAGACGGCGATGCCTGGGACACAAACAAGGCTGACTGGGACGAGCTGAAACAGCAGCAACCATTTTTCATGGTGATCAACAGTACGAAGTCCCACGAGTCGAAAGCGTTTGGCGACGTTAACAATACGACTCACAGTCCGGACGACGTGCGATTGGCGAAGTATCATCCGGATATCCCCGACGTCCGCAAAAACTACGCTCACTACCATGATCAGATGAAGAAGATGGATGCTGACATCGGTCTCGCTCTTGAACAACTGGAAAAAAGTGGCCTCGCGGAAAACACCATCGTCATTCACAACTCAGACCACGGCGGCGTCATCGCTCGCAGCAAGCGGTTCCTGTTCAACAGCGGAACGCACTGCCCTCTCATCATTCGAATCCCCAGGAAGTTCAAGCATCTGCGACCGGCAGAACCGGGCAGCAAAGTAAACCGCCTGGTTAGCTTCATCGATATGACAAAAACGTGGCTGACAATTTGCGGAGCCGAAACGCCAGACTATCTCCAGGGCAAGACGTTTCTCGGGCCGGACGCGGAAGAACGCAACTACCACGTCAGTTTTCGATCCCGCATGGATGAACGTTGCGACAACGTTCGAGCGATTCGCGACGGCAAGTTTCTCTACATCAGAAACTACATGCCGTACGCGCCGTGGGGGCAGCACCTGAACTACCTCTGGATTATGAAGGCAACGCAGGCCTGGGAAGCTCATCATCTCGCCGGGAAAACCGACGCATTGACCGGCCGGTTCTTCGGCACCAAACCGATGCACGAGCTGTACGACACCAGCGTCGATCCTGACAACGTCAACAACCTCATCGACGATCCAGGCTACGCGAAAGACGTCGCGAGGCTGAGCAAGGCTCTCGACGACTGGCAGGTCAAACACTTTGACTCCGGTCTGCTCCCGGAAAGCGAAGTCGTTAAACGCTCCGAAGACGCGGGCGTCACGATCTTTGACCTGGTCCGCGATCCGTCACTCTACGACCTGAAGGCTTACCAGCGAGCATCGGAAATGGCTCTGTCTCAGTCCGCAGCCAACCTGCCGGGCTTCTACCGCGACCTGAGTCACACGGATGCCGGAGTCCGCTATTGGGCGATCGTTGGGTGCTTCAATCTTCAGAAAATATCTCGTCTGGATTCTAAATTCATCCGCAAGAGCCTCGACGATGATTGTCACCATGTTCGAGCGATGGCCGCCTGGATTCTTTACCGAGCCGGCGACAAATCAGCGGCTCAGGAATGCTGGAACAACATGCTGAAAAACAGTTCGTACGCGTCTCTGAAAATCTTCAACATTGTCGATTGGATCGGTGACGGCACCGAGTCCTACACCGACGCCATGAAAGCCTGCGAATTCAGCCACGGCGGTTACGTGGCGAGAATGCAACAGTACCTCGGCGTCGCTCTCCCACCAGCACCCAGAAAGCGAAACCGCAAGAAGAAATAGACCACCAGCGATTCAACGTCGAGCGTTCGTTACCTGCGGCGAACACATGGTGATGTCGACTCAAATTCTGGTGGGTAACCGATGACAATCAAGACTTCTGCATCAGTGGCATGGATTATCTCGGCGTTGCTGTTCACCAGCCATTGTGACGCAGCGGCGAACGAATCTTCCGACTCCAGACCGAACATATTGTTCATTGCGGTCGACGATCTGCGACCGGAACTCGGCTGCTACGGTGAAGAGGCAATCCACTCACCGAACATCGACCAGCTGGCTGCAACGGGCGTCGTCTTCGAACGGGCTTACTGCCAGCTTGCCGTCTGTAATCCGTCTCGAGTCAGCATCATGACCGGATTGCGGCCGGACTCGACACGCGTCTGGGATCTGGGGACACGGTTTCGACACACGATCCCAGACGCTGTGACATTGCCGCAGTACTTCATGAAGAACGGTTATGATGCGGTTTCGTTCGGGAAGATTTTCCACAATCCCTGGCCGGACAACGAATCCTGGAGCGAGCCTCACGCCTGGCCAAAGAAGAGTTCGCTCTGGTCAAAGGATGCCAGAAAGCGGCACGCCGAGTACCGAGAGAAAATGCGGAATGACGGACGGTCCGAAAAGAAAATCGCAAGAATGCGAGCCGAGGCGACCGAAATCGTCGACACGCCGGACCATGAACACATCGATGGAGCCATCGCCGAGCAGACATTGTCAGCGATGAAACGCCTGGCAAAGCAGGACAAACCGTTTTTTCTGGCCACGGGTTTTGTCCGGCCGCACCTGCCGTTCGTCGTGCCGCGAAAATACTGGGACCTCTACGATCGCAATACGATTTCCGTCGCGGCGAATCAGTTTCTACCGAAGAGTTCGCCCGCGTTCGCGATGAATACAATGTACGAACTGCGGGATTACTTCGACTTCGACGGCACGCCGTCCCCGTTACAGGGGCCGTTAACCGAATCAGAGCAACGCCGACTCAAGCATGGTTACTACGCATCGGTCAGCTTTGTCGATGCGTTGATCGGGCGACTGCTTTCAGAACTGGATTCGCTGGGTCTGACAGACAACACGATCGTTGTACTGTGGGGAGACCACGGCTGGAAACTTGGCGAACACAACAGTTGGTGCAAACAGTCGAACTACGAAATAGATGCACGAGTCCCATTGATCATCCGAGCTCCTGACGCCAAAGGCAACGGCCAAACTTCTAAGGCTCTGGTCGAGCTTGTCGACGTCTATCCAACGCTCTGCGAACTGGCCGGGCTGCACGTTGCCAGGCAGCTTGAAGGAAAGAGCGTAGCTCCGCTGCTGTCCAACCCGGATCGCAACTGGAAAGATGCTGCGTTCAGCCAGTTCCAGCGGAGAAATGGGAACGTGCCGCTGATGGGATATTCGATGCGGACGGACCGGTATCGGTATATCGAGTGGCAGGATCGACGTTCGCGCGAAGTCGTCGCGACGGAACTTTACGACCACGACATCGATCCGCAGGAAAACGAAAACGTTGCGGACAATGCCAGGCACCTTGAGCTACTGACAAACCTAAGTGATCAACTCTGGTCAACCCTGCCAGAACCACCGAAGTATGCCCCCCCTAAACCGCTACGTCCGCAGGCGATCTTTCGTAATCAGAGCACGGGACCGCTCACCTTGTTCTGGGTCACGCCGGACGGCGAAGAACGTCGGCAGGGCGTCATCAAGCCCGGCTCTCAGATTTTACAGAACACGACACGCGGTCATTTGTTCCGAATTCAAGGCCCCAACGGATTCCTTCGCTCATTCGAAATCACGAAACAGAGTCAGATATTCAGTATTCAGGCCGTGCCTGCGACGGTCCGCCAGCCAACAGGCAATAACGGACAACGGCCGAACATCGTCTTCTGCATGGCCGACGACTGGTCATGGCCTCACGCCGGGATACTTGGCGACCCGGTCGTCAGGACACCACACTTCGACCGCATTGCTCGCGAAGGAGTGCTCTTTGAAAATGCGTTTGTCTCCACGCCTTCGTGTACTCCAAGCCGCTTAAGCATTCTGACCGGCCAGCATCACTGGCGGCTGCGGGAAGGTGACAGTCTGGGCGGATCGCTACGGGAAGACTACGACGTCTACACCGAGATCCTGCAGAAATCCGGCTACCGAACTGGCCGATTCGGCAAGGGCGTGTGGCCGAGCAAGCACACGTTTCGTCAACGGGATTCCTTCGGAGAACGCTTTAAATCGTTCGACGAGTTCCTCGACGAACGAAAGCCGGGCGAACCATTCTGCTACTGGCACGGTGGCCAGGATCCTCACCGCCCATACGAACTCAGCGTCGGTGTAAAAAGCGGAATGGATCTAGCAAAGGTCAAGGTGCCAGCGTGCCTTCCAGATACAGTCACTGTGCGAAGCGACGTTGCTGACTACCTGTGGGAAGTTCAGCGTTTCGACCGCGAGGTAGGCGACATCGTCCGTAAGCTTGAGGTGATGGGCGAACTGGACAACACAATCATCGTAGTCAGCGGCGATAACGGTATGCCGTTTCCGCGATGCAAAGCAACGCTTTACGACCTGGGGACTCGCGTTCCGCTTGCTATTCGCTGGGGAGAAAAAGTTCAGGGGCTACGCGAAGTCACTGACTTCGTCAGCCTTTGTGATCTCGCTCCGACGTTTCTAGAAGCTGTCGGTTTGAAACCGCCAGGACAAATGACCGGTCGAAGCCTGACGCCTTTACTTCTGTCAAAGAAATCCGGTCAGGTTGACGCATCTCGAAATTACGTTCTGACCGGTGTCGAGCGGCACGTTTACCCTTATCCAAAACGGGCAATCAGAACCAAAGACTTCCTCTACATCCGCAATTTCGATCCGGACAAGTGGACAACTGGAGAAGTCAAAGGTCGAAATCCGGAATACGACTTCACTGAAACCCCGTGGCCAACCGAGCCTGGTGCCTTTTCGTTCGCAATTGACCCATCACCTTCAAAGCAGTTTCTCAGACTGAATCGTAAAGTATCAGACATCAAACAGTTTGCGAAGCTGTCGTTTCCTCAATGGCCGAAAGATGAGTTGTACGATTTAACCAGCGACCCGAATCAATTGAAGAATGTTGCTTCGCGGCCCGACTATGCTGCAACGCTGAAGAGCATGCAGGTCCGCCTGATTGCGCAGCTCACAAAGACAAACGACCCTCGCGCGGCATTATTCGCCGAAAACTCATACGAACAGTAATCACATTTTCATGCAGGGTGCGTCTCGCACGTACCACAGGATCAGTCAAACAGCGGTGCGTCGACACGCATTCCTACGGAGTATTTGATGAGACAATCACGGCTGATGGCAGCATTGCTTTTCATCGTTTCGCAACCGACGCTGGCAGCTGAACTGTTCAACGAGCGTGACCAGGTCAATGCCGCAAGATCGATTCTGGAGGTGTGGCACGAGGATCAACCGGAATCTGCTGATCGATTTCTGCACATTGTCTGCTGGACTCCATCCGACCGCAAATTGCCGGCTGGCTATCAGTCGCGGCTGACTGGAATAATGAAGCACATTCGAGGCTTCTACGCCCGCGAGATGACGCGACTCGGCTTTGGTAATCGCAGCTTCAATCTGAAGTACGACGCTCAGAACCAATTGATTCTGCACACAGTCCGAGGGAAGCACGACACCAGCCACTATGCTGTGCAGTCCGGAAACGAGATCCGCAATGAGTGTCTTCCGATACTTGAGCAAGCCGACATTGATGCTCGACAGGAGACGATCCTCATATTTTGCAACCTCGCTACCTGGGATAAAGAGCGGCGTCGCTTTACTCACAAGTCGCCTTACTATGCGGGTGGCTCGTTTCGAGGGGGCACGGCCTGGCAACTTGATTCGCCAGAGCTTGATTCAAACAACCTCAAACTCAAGCAGCCGATGATCCGAGACGGACAGTACGGTCGCATTTCTCTGGGCAAGCATAACTCGATCTTCATTGGCGGCATCGCTCACGAGTTGGGCCACGCGTTAGGGCTTCCTCATTGTCGAGCTCGGCCTGACGAAGCCGTCCGAGGCACCGCGCTCATGGGTTCGGGAAATCGCACCTATGGAGATGAACTCCGCGACGAGGGTCAGGGCAGCTTTCTGACTTTGGCACACGCACTTCGTCTGGCATCGCATCCGCAGTTTTCGGGATCAATCAAAGGTCTGGACGAAAGGTCGACAGCCACGATTGATGACATTTCAATCATGGCCGAAGGTAAGTCGATTCGTATCTCCGGAAAAGTCAAAGGCAAGCCGCCGGTTTATGCAATAGTCGCTTACTTTGATCCTGAGGGCGGAGGAGACTACGACTCAACGACGGCGACAGCAGTGCCATCGAGCGACGGATATTTCGAACTGAGCTCCGAAGCCCTTCGCCGAGGCAGGAAAGGTGAACTGCGACTGTTTCCTCTGCACGCCAATGGTTCAACCGCCGGTCAGATGTCGCGTACGAAATTTCGTTATCCGTACAGCATCGCGGACGACGGTGTCCCCAATCTTTCAGCAATCCAGCTTCGATTTGACCTCGCTCACGTGCTGGACGCTCTCGCTAAGGACGATCGTCAATTAGCGACTCAACTGGCCGATGCCATCAAGTCTCCGAAGGCTGCCGCAGTCGCCAGGCGATTAACGCGACGCGTCAGGCCGACGCAAACTCCTGCCGAGTACGACGGATCGCTATCAACGGCAGCACTGACGAGTCTAAAACCGGAATCTTCTAATGTTGGCTGGGGGCGTCCCGCTTTCGATCGAGTTCCTGGACAATCACCGTTGCTCGAATCAGCCAATGAAATCTTCGAAAGAGGAATCTATGCGCATGCTCCCGCCAGACATGTTTATCGGGTAGGTAAGAAATGGAAGCAACTGACAGGTAAAGCCGGCCTGGCCACAGGACATACTGGAACCGTCGAATTTGAAATCACTGGCGACGGGCAACGTTTATGGAAATCGCAAGTTCTCAAGGCCGGAATGCTGTCAGAATTCAACATTAAAATTACTGGTGTAGTAGAGCTCGAACTGCTCACAAATCCAACGAGCGACGGCCTGGGGTCCGACTGGGGGTTGTGGCTTGATCCAACGCTATCGAGGTAGCCTGAAGGGTACGACCAGCCAGGGGCACGCCCTGCTCTCTTTCGATACCTGGCTAAAACTTCACCTGGCTAAAACTTCCTGCGCCTCGACGAAGATTTATCCAAACCCACCGCTTTCAGGCGGGCGTCAAGTTCCGCGTTGAGTTGATTGCGAGTCCCAGCATAGTCGGAGTTATCTACCAGATTCGTAAACTGATCTGGATCTGCCTGCATGTCGTAAAGTTCGGTCGACTTGTCTGCGTAACGCATCAATGCCCAATTCGACGTTCGGATTGAGTAGTCGTCCCTGTTCAGGGATAGCGCACTGTCGCGGACGCTGGCATCGTTGTCTTTTAGCATCGGGACAAGGCTTTTTCCCTGCACGCTGGTCGGGGCTTTCAATCCCGCGAGGTCGGATAACGTCGGAAAAATATCCAGCAACTCGGTAAGACCTCGCGAACGACCGGGTTTGACGCCTGGCACGGATATGATCAGAGGAACTCGCGTCACTTCTTCATGCAGATTCGACTTCTGCCAGAAGCCGTGTTCACCCAGGTGATAGCCGTGGTCGCTGGCAAAGATGACTGCGGTACTTTCTCGCAGGCCGAGTCGCTCTAATTCGGTCATGATCCGTCCGACCTGAGCATCCATGAAGGCAACCGATGCGTAATACCCGGTCCACATTTTCTTCTGATTATCCGGGTACTGTCCGATGAGATTATTTTCGTTCCGCGTTCCCGCCAGACCCGCTTTCGGGACGTCAAGCAGATCGTTCTCAATAGTTGGTGGCAGCAGAATTTTTTGCCACGCATACGGATCGAAATACTGCTGTGGTGCGACCATTGGGTAATGCGGTCGCACCAGACCAACGGCAAGAAAGAATTGTTCAGCCTGATGTTTCTGTAGAAGCTCGATGGCTTTGGTTGCCGACTTGTGATCCGGCTGGTCCGAGCCGTCGCCTTCGTAGCGAACTGTGACAAACATACGATGCGGCATTCTCGTCGTTTGCCGATTTTCGGGAGCGGTTGTGAAGATATTCTGATTCAGGCAGGCATAGTGACCTGGAGTATGAGCTTCCATGCCCTGCGAGTTGAATCGTTCCGTCCACGAAGATTCAACGTCTTGTCCGTGCGTACCGGCGATAATGTCGCCAGGCACTCGCATATGATAAATCTTGCCGACCCGTGCACTGTACCAGCCGTTCTCCCGGAAGTGTCGACCGAGGTTGATATCGGCCGTGCCTTTGTAGCGGCTGTGCATAAACGACGTCCGCGACGGCCCACAGACAACTCCCTGACAATAAGTCCGTTCGAAGACGACGCCTTCTGCCGCGAGCCGGTCAATATTTGGAGTGTGGCAAACCTGGTCGCCATAACATCCCAGCACGCTCGCTTTGAGATCGTCCGAAACGATGAACAGCACGTTCTTTATTCCAGGAAAATCCTGTTCAGCGAAGCTTGTTTGACTTACTCCGAGAACTGTGACCACACAAAAGAACCACACAAGACGCTTCGTCCGGATCAGTGGTACAAAGGGAGCGTGCATCGGCGAAGCAATAGTCAGGCGGGGCTCAACAGTCATTGCAACTTCCAAGCGTAGAGTCAGGATTAGACGAATTCTATCGTCCGGTAATTCTGACT
>JACLAC010004831.1_pt1 | contig 68713 bp, 62 predicted proteins | sample 8027881 | NCBI WGS metagenome assembly JACLAC01 (sample SAMN15725517, study PRJNA655200) | protist metagenome | isolation source: fluorescence activated cell sorting (FACS) single amplified genomes of... | place: Spain: Blaines Bay Microbial Observatory, Mediterranean Sea | collected 2016-01-19
GGACGAAGCGCCAGTTAAGACTATCAAACGAGCTATTGATAGCATGGAGCAAGGTGTAATCCAAATCAAAGAGATGATTACTCACCGGTTTGCCTATACTGAGGCTAAGTCTGCTTTTGATTTTCTGTGGCAAACACCAGAAAAAGGACTGGGTGTTTTATTGGATTGGCAAACCTAGTCGTCGTAGATAATTAGCTATATCAGCGGGTCATTTTGAGCGAACGTTTTTACAAAACGGCTTTGCTTATAGATTTATTGGACGATTTAGCCATGACAGGTTGGACTTATCCACAATTATCAGATCTAAATTTAAGTTTCCGAATGAACAAAGACCAATCAAAACTATTCGGATTATCAAATTGAGAACAGAATATGAGATTGGTTGATGCTCAGCTGAGAAAAATTAGTTTTTCTTTTGATACACACGAACATAATCAATTTCATATCGACTAGGAAAGGGCGTTTGATCCGGTTCTCCTCCATTTTTTCCACCCACAGCTAAATTGAGTAGTAAATAGTGTGGCTGGTGAAAAGGATTTTTAGGTCCTCTATCGCTTAAATTGTTAGTCTGATTTAAATTGATGGTGTTTAATACCTTACCGTCTATTGATAGAACAATTTTTTGCGCATTCCATTCCATACGCCAGACATGAAACTGATCGTCCCAGTCTACTTGATTGAAGGAAGCTACCGAATGCTTACTAGTATCCCACCTAGGTTGCCATCGCTCAACTTGTCCCCAACAGGCATTAGCTAGAATATTGCCTTGATAGTATTCCATCAAGTCTATTTCGCCACAGCTGGGCCATTCTCCTGATTGACCCAGAAACCAGATAGCTGGCCAAAGCCCATTTTGAGTTTTGATTCTAGCTCTAATTTCAAAGATGCCATATTTCCAACTCAATCGATTTCTAGTAGTGATGCAAGCGGAAGTATATTCTATTTTTTCTCGATTTAACTTCCAGCTTCTGCTGTCAGCCTGAAAATGTGGGTTATCTCTATTTTCTCTTCGTGCTTCTATAATTAGCTTACCTTGCTGACAGAAAGCGTTCTCAGCCTGATACCACTGTAGTTCCTCATTCCTGACAAAGCCTTCCTCATAAGCCCAGTAGCGTGAATCTGCTACTCCGTCCACCTCAAATTCATCGTTCCAAACTAACTTATATTCGGTCGGAACCGGTTGAAACACAGCGGCAGAAATAGAATTCAGCATAAATAAAGCTAACATTGATTAATCAAGAGAAGTTAATAATTTTAATGATAAAGTCTGAAGCGAAACGAATACCAATTTAGCCCCTGCTGATTCATTCTACCTAATTTATTTGGAATAGATCCAACTGAGATTTGTTTTCTGACCACCAGCCAGACACACTAAGCCCTAACAAGCGGACGCCTTTATCTAAAGCTGATGTTTTCGCCAGTAGTTGATGGCTAATCTGTCTAATCTTACTTTCTGGTAACCAGCCGCCGGACTGACTATAACTCCTCGTCTGAATTTGGAAGTCGGCATACCTAACCTTCAAGGTCACTCTCCTACCTTTGAGACTTTCATTAGTTAATACTTGCCAGACTTCCGTGCTCAACTGGTTTAATTCTTGTTCCATTCGTTGGCTTGAAAATAGATCTTGAGCGAAGGTTGTCTCTCGACTGACTGATTTTCGATCCTCGGATGGATCTACTGGCTCTTCATCAACTCCCCGAGCCAATTGATATAGGCGTGTTCCCCTTTTTCCCCACAATCGTTGCATTTCCCTTAGAGATAGCTGCCTCAATTGTTCTACCGTCGAAATTTTTTTCTCTTTTAGTTGTTGGTGGGTAACTGGTCCTATGCCCCAAATCTTATTCACCGGTAGCTCTCGTAAAAAGTCATCTACTTGATGTGGTTTGATGACGGTTAATCCGTCTGGTTTTTGCATGTCGGAAGCAATTTTAGCCAGAAACTTATTAGTTGCCACGCCGGCTGACGCCGTTAATTTTAATTTTTGTCTGATTTGTTTCTTGATAGTTTGAGCCGTCTCAGTAGCGGTAGGAATCGATTGACGGTTATGAGTAACATCAAGATAACATTCATCCAAGGCTACCGCTTCTACCAAATCAGTGTATTGCAGGAATATGTCTCGGATCAAAGAGGATTGTTGGCGGTAAACCTTCATTCTCCGTGGCAAGATAACCAGTTCTGGACATAGCCGGACAGCCGTTTTCATCGGCATTGCGCTGTGAATACCGAAGCGGCGAGCCTGATAACTAGCCGCCGCCACTACCCCTCGAGACTCAGGTTGACCACCGACCACTACCGGCTGGTCAGCCAATTGAGGATTATCTCGTTGTTCGACTGAAGTGTAGAAAGCGTCTAGATCAATATGAATAATTTTTCGCATAGCAGACATTTAATAATCTAACAGACTACACAAAACTACGGTAATACTTTTTTTAAGCAAACGGGAACAGTCAGAGGATAGATCTTATTTTTGCCTACCTAATTCAGCCCATCCCAGTATTGCCACATATTATCCGGAGTTTCGAACTTTATCTCCCGGGTATTTTTCCAGCGAAGTCGACTGACGGTAGCCATACGAATCTCTGTTTGGCAATTTTTGCTTGCCTCATGCATCAGGTAGTGGTGCCAGAAACAGGCTGTACCTGGAGGTCCAAGAATTTCGACTGGTTGAGGCAGCTGATCACCATAGGCTTTTTTACCATCTAACAAAGAATGAGATTTAAAATATTCGGCCGCAATGATATGAGTGCCAGGCCAAACTGTAAATCCTCCACCTTGATGCTTAACATTATTTAGGTTCATGGTAATACCTAAAGTAAAAGTATCCACATGACCGGGACGAATATAACCATCCATATGTCCCCGTTCTGGTAATTGCCAATCGCTTTCACCAGTAGGATAAATCATTTTGCAAAATGGATAGTTAGCTACTTCAAGTCGCCCTTCACCTACCAGTTCTTCCGCCATGGCAAACTGTTGGCTATTATTAATTAATGATTTAATGTCCGGGTGGTCAGTACATGGAAGGTTTCCTTTCGGGCCAGCATTAATCCAACTCTCGGCCTGGTTTCGGTCGGCATCAATATGTTGCCAAACCACTTCTAGGGCTTGTTGAATCAATTGGATGGAAATAGTATTTTGTTTCACGATATAGCCGTTCTTCTTGAAAAACTCTTTCTCTTCGTTACTAAAATGAGTCATATGTTCCTTTTCTGATTTTTAGATTTACCACAATACTTACAGTACAGATCTATAGTCAATCTTCGAGATCGAATTACTTCGGAACTCTATTTGCTTAGGATACATAGGAATGGTTTTTGGCAGGTGATGATATATAACGGTTATCATAGTCGGTAGGTTGAAATTAACCGAATTTTTCTTTACCATCACAACCATGAAAAGATTTTTCTGAAATAACACCACAAGAAAATGAATTTGACTGATATGGTATTTGAATAGAAATCAAGTTCAATCGCCTATCTCAATCATCTCCAGATGCGACACAAATCCAGATCCTATTACGACGAAAGTGTAGTTGTCAAGCATCTATCTAATTCGTCATTGTTGCACTAGTAAAGAAAAATATCAACGGGCGTTGATATTATAACGGTTTCATCCTCAAATATTACTTATAGATCTTGTACGAATTCTGTCCACAGATTTCTAATCAATGATCGCCTGTGTTATCAGTTGATTAAATCCGAGAACCAGCATTGGGTAGGCTCCACTCGGTCGTAACTGGGTCCAAATCATCGAGACTATATCGGTTTCGAAGTCAATGAAGAAATAGGTATTGGCAATCCCTGCCCAGCCTCTAATCCCACGGCTCCAGATTCCAAACCCTAATCCAAATCCTGATAACATATAGTTCTTGCGACCTCTTTCGAAATCTACATCTGCTGAAATATGGTTTTTTACCATCAATTCTACTGTTTCTTCAGACAGCAATCTGATCCCATCTAATTGACCTTTGTTTAATATCATTTGGGCGAATCGTATGTAGTCCGAAACTGTCGAGTATAAACCAGCACCACCTGAAAGTATCTTTGGTAACTTTGACACTTCGTTGATACCCATCGGACTTTCTGGCTTAAGTTCCTCGTTTTCTTTTACATAAATTGTGGCTAAACGTTCTACTTTTTCTTTAGGAACATAAAAATCCGTATCTTTCATCATTAACGGTAAGAAAATATTTTCTTTGAAAAAATCAGCCAATGACTGCCCTGATACTTGTTCAATAATATAACCAAGAAGATCTGTCGATAAACCATAAGCCCACTTTTCACCTGGATGATATCGAAGCGCTAAATCTTTGAATTCATTTATCATTTCAGAATGTGAGTAATCGGCATATAATAATTTCTGATATTGAAAATCAATCGGAGAACCTTCCCACCCATAGATTAGTCCTGAGGTATGGGTTAGTAAATCTGTAATGGTCATTTCCCGTTTATTTTTCTGCAGGACTATTTCTGTCCCACTACCACTAATATAAACTTCAAAATCTTTTATTTCAGGAACGTAGCTTGAAACTGGCTTATTTAGTTCAATTTTACCTTGTTCGTACAGCATCATCACCGCCACGCTGGTAATGGGTTTAGTCATCGAATATATTCGATATATGGAATCAAGATCCATCTTTTTATTTGATTCTATATTTCTGAAACCATAGGTTTCTAAATGAGCAATTTTTCCTCTTCGAGCAACCACAGTTGTTGCGCCAGCAATTTTTTTTTGATCCACGAAAGATTGAACCGATTTTTCAATCAAATTAAGCTTTTCACTGGACAAACCAACTGATTCAGGTTTCGTCATCAATAGTTCTTGACTGTGAACGTCAGTATAAAAAGTGTTCATCGCTATTACACAACATATGAAGATGAAATTTTTGCAACCAAGACTTAATTCAATAAACGTGCGATTTATGTTTCTAGAAGTAAAGGTCAAAAACTGTAAAATAAAATTTCTCACTCTAATTTCTCCATCTACCAATATCACATTATTCCATTAACAGTACAATATTGTATTCTTGGCAGATTTCTCATCAAAGACTGGTAAAGAGAAATTAGGTATTTCTTTTACTTCTGATCCAAGTTATATAAATGAGACCAGAGGGAACTTTAGGAGTCCTTGTCTCACATTCAATTTGTATCATCTAGCTTTTAGGAAAAATACCTAAGGAGCGTAAATAGCCAAGAATTTTTAAAAGCCCCCACAATACAGCCAACAAAACTACTACACCAAAAACTACTTGAATAACACCTCCAACCACAAAAGCGATCAAGGGAAATACAATTCCAACCAGAATTTTCCAAACTATCCAGAGTACAAACAACGCCAAAACAGCAAAACCAAGCAGATACAATAGATACTTCTTCATATTAAATTTACGCTATCAATCCATCCTGCGGACGGGTAGAAGATAAGTGATTTGATACTGACACATATGAAGATTTGGATGGTATTACCACAAAATTACTCCACTTATGACTACTCAGGTTTTCCGAAGTTTGAACTAAGTCGGATAACCAAATAGGAAGACTGATGGCTACTAAATCTCTCATAGTTAATTTATTTTCACCTCTTCAAATCGGAAGTCCAAGATTTATACTGTTTAATTATTCAAAATTAATAAGGTGTCTCATCAGTTAGAATAAGTTTCTAGTAGTGGATTAAATAAGAACGAAATCCAGTCCTACGATGTTCACGCCATGAGGGCTTTTGCTCAGCATCCTGTAGTTGACTGAGTACAGCGAAACGACGAGCATCTATAAATTGGAGCAAACGTCTAGTAGATTGCTCAAAATCTTCTACACGACGATGTTGGTATTTTTTCCCCAATTCTTTTACCAGATATGGGTGAATCAGCCGATAAACTTCAGCAATTTGTGATTTTATCTTGGATTCATTCCATACCTGATCTAATAGTTGTTTCATCACTTGATGATAAATTTCTTTGCCCGAACCTGTTTCTATCAGGGCACGACTCAGGATACCTCCCTGATCACGGAAAATATCTCCTCTTAAATCCTGGAAGAGCTGATCAGCACCATGTGGAAAGAACTCGAATTTCTTTGTCTCTGGATTGTGATACATCCTGTAGTTATTAGTCTGAGTATAACCATCCCAATGGTTAACCAATTGTTCAAGTGCAATGAAACGAGAGAAGTTACCCAGATCAACCAAACTTTTGAGTGATTCCCACGGATTATTTTCATCTGCTTTTTCTATGAATTTCGCCAAACGTCGTAGGTCTCGGCGGTTTTCTCTTCCCTGGTTGCTGTCTAAATCTATCTCTCTCCACTCGGTAACGTCCATTGGCCCTTCATAAAGATTGCCTTCCGTCTTTGTATACCATCGTTTCAGGAAATCTTTACTGACAGCTTCAACCTGAACATACATTCCATATGGCTCTTGATTGATGGCTAGCATCGCATACCCGATACGCGGAGCCGGAACGCCTGCGCGACGAAAGAGACTATAACCAATATATTCAGACATATATGTTGGATCCTGAACAGCGTTGTTCAGAATAATTCGACGAAGTCCATGGAACCGCTGACCTTTAACGAAATGATTGAATTTGATGGTAAAAGCAGCCTTCGAGTTCCCATCTAACATTCGAAAACTTCCATGACCACCTTTCAACCTGACTCCGACGTCTTCGTAAATATCATCACCTTCACGAAATGTTGCACGAACGTAATGCTTTGGATCTTCATGTAGTTGCTGGATTGCTTCATTGGAAAGTTCTAGATGGTAACTATGAACTTTTTCTAAACCAAACAAGTCCTCACCGTCTCCATTTTTCAAAATGGTTCTAGACTCCAGTTTGTTGGCGCTCGGAATAGATAAATCTTTGATCAAATCATGTGCTTTCTTGACCAACTTAGAATCAGGATTAGATTTGATTACGAGACTAGCTAAAATATGAGCTGACATACTGTTTTCGTGGGCAATTTCACCTGCATGATCTAATATTCGTGGTATCAGTTGTTCGACGTCGAATTCATTTCTATCTTCTTCCCATTCATCATGTTTTTCTACCCATATTTCGAATGGACGACGGTGGTGATCTGAATGTCCATCTTCATCCGTATATAGTGCTGAATGCCGAAATAGCATTTCCGCCATCTCACTAGATTCTCGGTCTATGGACCGTAAAAGTCGAGATTGAAATTTCAGTTGATTCCTTTCGTGACCAGCTTGTAATGCTTTCAACAATTTGTCGTTGGCACCACTATTCTGGTGGTAGAGTAAGTCGATCGAAAAATGGAAGCGGTCAAGGATTTCGCCCCATTTTTCTTTCATGGTAGCCTTGTTGTTTTTTGCCGATTCTTGTCTTAGTAGGCTAGAAGCTTCAGCATACAGTCCTAATTCAACCAGGTTTCTAACGTGTGCAACATTGGAACGACTTTGGCTAGTCTTTCGCCTTGACTCGGCGATTTTTTTGTTAATGTCTTGAATGTTTCCCTGTTGAATATGTTCAATAGTAATATCCCATTCATTTAATATTTGGTGAGCATGATTCCCAAAATCGGTGTTTGCAGCCCGTGAAGCAATGGCTGCTAGAACGCGAGCGGCTTCGTAGCCTGCCCCCAGATCAGCTAACATGTGTGCATAATGAATGGCTTCATTGACTCGGTGATAGTCTTCTTCAAAACCTGTTAAATCGATCGGAGATAGATCATCTTCGGACTCTGACCGTAATAAGCAAATTTGAAAAATCGAGATAATGATCAGTAAAAAACTTAACTTTTTCACTTTAGTTTTCTCCTGTTTCAGGCTAAATTCTTTCTATCATCATGAATGATAGTCAACCTTACAGACAAAAAATTTATTATAAATACAATATACTATAGTTTATTAATATTGGTGGTTGTCCAATTTTTCTATAGTTCCCATTAATAGATCGTTGTTGATTGAAATGAAAAACATGGCTTTATATTTTCATGTTTTTTCTTTCTCTTTTTCCTTTGTCCACTTACTCTTAATTGACATTCTAGTTTTGCTTTATCATGAAATCTTGTCAAGTCTACATGATGAATTTTAGCCACTCAAACTCAATTAGTTCAACCAGACTATGTTAACTTACCCTTTCTCTAATTTAGGCCCTTAACCCACATGCTAGTTCGCGAAATTCTGCTGATGAACTTGGATAGATTAAACACGAGAACATAAGTTGGTATCTACTAATCGAATTTCTTTTCTTATCTTCTTGGTATTTTACCCATACAGACACAAATATTTAAACGTAGAAAGATAATAAAATTATTTTGGCTCTCTGAAATCAGCTTTGTCGAAATGGCAGATGAAAGAAAGTTCAAACCTCTACAATTACTTTTTTCAGGTTTGAGGAGATACTTTGTATGGATCAAGTTGATTGAATAACTGATATAAGATCAGTATCAGTTCATTGCATTCATACTACTATTTCACTAGCAAGAAAATACTCAGACTAGTCGTAATAGAAAAAAGTTAGGAATGGTTGAGGTCGGATATCTTTGAGCTATTTGAGAACTAAAAGGCGATATTATTTCTATACAGTGGTTACTGTATAGTATAATTCAAAGAATGAAAGTTGAATGTATTTTTAGCTCTCAGAGGACAAATTTTGGTATCTAATCGATGCTAATAATGATTGATCACATTACCGTGATTAAGTACCCAGAAAGTACTTGGTATCAATCCCAAGAAAATTTCACATAACCCTACCTAAGTGAGATTTATTCTTAATCTTTTCTGAATTGACAACATCTGATTGAAAATCAGTCAATCGGTTGTAGATAGGAGTGAATACTTGATCTATATCATAATCAAATTTGATATGATCTCTTAACTTTTTCAAATTGACCGGATGTAATTTGATTAATCTTTCAAGACCATTGATTAGTTCTTGACCACGAAGGTTTTGTAAAAGAAACCCTGCCGCTTGTGTGGGCGTAAATACAAAATAGTCATTATCTTCTCTTTTTGTTGAACGAACAATGTCTAGTGGTGAGGCTCCGAGAATTTGTGGTCTGGGGAATAAAAACCTTGTTTTAAAAGCAGAAGAGGATAAAATACTGCCTGTCTGCCAACGATATTCAAGATTAGATAATCTATTGCTGAGATAATTCCGCATGCTAGTATTCATTATATCGGCGTCTGACCGATCGTAAAAATTATCGTCATAGATTGAGATAAACTTTAGTTTGCCTTTGAAAACAAGAATGTTATCGTCTTCTATTTCTTCAAAAATAATATTTTTCATTTTGTACTTACTGAATTCAACTTAAATTTGAGCCATTGATAACGATGAGTAGTGTATTTTGATGCTAAATAACTTGGCTCTGGTTATCACCATAACTTTACTTTTATAAACAACAATTATTTCATCCAGGGTGAGGTTTATGAATCCATCGTCTCCTCTTTCTAGGGAGCAACTAGAATATTTCAAGACCCACGGGTTTCTGATTTTAGAAAATCTGATTGACGAATTATCCGTAAATCAGTGGCGCGAGCAAATATGGCATGAACTAGATTCTAGCTTCGACCGGCCCGACAGCTGGCCTCGACACCGTTCGGGCTTAGATGGATACCAATATGACCCACCAGAGTCGGCATTTGGTCGCCACCCAGCTCTAGCTCCTATTATACAGCAGTTAGGAGGTGGCAACTTTTCAACTACTGGGGGCGGGGCTCCCATTATTCGTTGGCCAGAGCCGGAGAAATCCTGGCAGATGCCCCAATCAGGACATATTGATGCTTACGGTGGTAATTGGTCTCCTTTTATGATTGGTGCGACTACTTATCTATACGAGGTCCAGCCAAAAGGTGGAGCTTTCATATTTTGGCCTGATAGCCATCATGTTGCTCATCGCTACTTCAAAAAAAATCCCACTAAGGTGGATGGGAGCTTTATGAAGGAAGAAGGATTTTCTTGGGATATTTTTTGTCATAACCCAAAGCTAGGAGGTCAAGAATTCGTAGCTAGTCCAGGCGATGTAGTACTTTGGCATTCATATCTGACCCACAATGGTTCGACTAATGTTAGCTCTTCACCGCGTATAGCTCTTTTTGCTCGTTGGCCCCATTACCAGCAAAGACAACCAAATGACTTTCGTTATGATATACCAGAAGACTTATGGGAGCATTGGGCTATATAGCCCAATTGATGGCTATCGATCACTATAGGGAAGCATTTGGTGGTAATCAAACGGAGAATTGGAAGAAAACGATGCAATGCCGTATTAAGAGTACGTATCTGATCCAGAAACAAGTTAGAAGTAAAATGAATTGAACTAGAGTAGATTTTTGAACCCATCCTTATTATATACGCAATCTAGTCTTTCTTTTGTTTTCCCTCTTCATCCAGACTCAGACTGTATTTCAGTATTTTCCTGTTCAAGCGTTCCTGATTAGTTGACCCATATTTCTTTGGTATCGTAGATCCTTGAAAATATTTCTTTTACGTCCCTTATATCGTCGGATTTGGGACTCTATTTTTTCCATTGCTTGGTTAAGAGCACTAGTCGGGTGGTTTGATACTGCATTGGCGTGGAAGATTTTTCTCTTGGTAGTATGGTTGACGAGGGCTGTATAACTGTTTTTCTGCCGTTTCATAGTGACACTCAAACTAAGAGAGTGTGGGATGTGTCGGGATAGCTTTTTGGCTCGTTTCTGAATATAGTGTTGGATATCGTCGCTGAACTCATAAGAACGCCCACTGATATTAATTTGCATTATTTCACTTTCTCCTTAGGTAGCTATCAAGTTGCGAAAGGATGAAAATTGAGGTCGCGAAAAAACAAACACAGGTTGGCGCCTGTGTGGTGAAAATTATGATAGAGTGGCCACGGTAGACGCATCGGACTAGACTTACCGCTAATAACAATTGAATACTACTTTTTGCCTGACGATTCAACAAACAATCAAAGATTAGTACTGGAACACTCTATTTTCAAGTTAAATTTGAACTTTGTGGAAGGTCTTGGTTCGATGAAAATATTCATTATCAAGCGCTAGACTGAATCTGTTGATATTAACCAGGCTGCAAGGATTCAGGTTAAATGGATCAAGTTGATAGTCAGGTTTTGTTCCTATACTTTCTTAATTTTTTTGCTTATTGTCAGAGCCTTAACCTTGGAAATATTTCCTCTTATAAAGTATACATTGTTAGATTAGTATTGTTGTATTTGTGGGTTGTGTCTGTGGATATTTATTTTTCTACATTGATTTCATTATTACAGTGAGGACATTTGATTTTTGTATTTTTCTGTAATACTTCATTGAACCCAGAAGTGAAAATGGCCACCGGTAGGGCAATAAGACCGACTCCACATAGAGCCGTAATAGAACCAAAAAGTCGTCCTAATGGCGTAATTGGATAAACATCACCATAGCCAACAGAAGTAATAGCTGAAACACTCCACCAGATTGAGTAAGGAATACTAGTAAATTTTTCGGGTTGGACACTTACCTCTAAAACATAGAGAATACTAGCAGATATCAGAATCGTTAACGAAAGCAAGAAAAAAGTAATAGAAATTTCTGATTTCTTTACTCTAATTGCTTCGCCTATTATTTCAAGACTATTAGTATACCGTTCTAGCTTTAAAAGCCTAAAAACCCTAGTTAATCTTAAAACCCTAACAAACCGAAGATCTACATCAATTATCATAGGTAGATAATAAGGTGTAATAGCAACTAAATCTACTATAGAAAGAAAAGTAAAAGAATATTTTAATCTTCCTATAAAGGGCTTTTTAAACTCAGATCTAAGTGTTATGGTCCAAATTCTTAAAACGTATTCAAGAGAAAAAACAATCACAGATATTTCCTCTACAAATGAAAAAACTTGGTAGTGTGCCAATGATAACTCTTCGACTGTTTCTAAAATAGAGAATAGAACATTAACAACAATCAGAGTTAAAAGAATAAGATCACAGATTCTACTGGTAGTGTCTTTTGAATCGGCAACCTCCAAGATTTCATATGTACGCTTTTTAAAATTGGCAATCAATTTCATAATTTTCTCTTCTTTTTCTAAAGACATTTTTAAACGGGATTGGAGAATTCATAAAAAATGAGTCGTATCTAGATTAAATAATTGAGTCTGATTTTCAACTCAAAGAAGCAAATAGAAACTGCAATGGTCGCGTTAACTAATACATTACTATTTACGAATCTTGATTCTTTTTGATGCAAGTTTCTTCAGGCAAAAAGACTCCGTTTCAATTTTTATTAATCTTACGGTTTAGGTATAAAAAATGGTGGACAGGGAAAAAGATATGATCTAGGTGCTAATATCTACTTGACACCTGAGATTCATTAGATAAGAAATTGTAAATTAGGGCAGAATTGTTGATTAAACAAAAAACCCGTTATGTTTAAAGAATGGCCATGGGTTGGATCTAAACTGACTGATTCTAACTTAGAATAATTTAGCGGTTACTTCGACGCCCACGTCTACCACCACGTTGGCGAAACCTTTCAATCATGTTTTTTCGTTCCTCTGAAGAGGCATTTTCCCATCTGGAACGAATTTCTTGGGAACGTTGTGAATCGACACTACCACGTCTTCTACGGCCACGTCTGCGATCTCGACTTTCATTATCATCACGCTCTTCGGATTTGTTTTCAGCTGTTTGAGTATTTGATTCTCGGTTTCTACCACGTTGTCTTCTTTTTCCGCTACTGGTACTTAAGAATCGGGAACGTTCACTAATTGATAGGAAAATCGTCTTTCCTGCCGAAACTAATCTAACTCGATTGGCAGAAATTTCATCGATTTTAGATTCCTGTAGCTGGTCACCCAGACCGACATAATAGGTTTGGTTAGAACGAGCCTCTTTGATCAGTGCTTTCGCCTCTCCTACGGTTGGAATCTTAGTAGCAATTAACTCGTATCTGGGACTATTATTGGGTGGGCGCCAGCCAAGAGGGCGAAACAAACTGTAATCAACAATCACTCTGTAGAAGTCCGGGTGAATGTTGGAATTCTCTGAGGAATTATAATCAGTACGTCGACCTTGAGAAGTAGCTAAGAATGGAATCAGACATAAAAAGAATAGAGTCATTAACCTTAGCTTAGACATTGGTTTTTTCTCCTGATTTGATTAGCTGTTACCGTAGGTTACGAACTGCATAGAATAGATGAGCTTTTACAGTTCCTATTTTTATTTTCATCAGTTCAGTAATTTCTTTGAGTGGTAAATGTTGATAATAACGTCGAATGAAAGCTTGTTTCTGCTGGACTGGCATCCGATCTAATTCCTGTCTAATTTGGCTATCTATTTCCTCAGTTTTAATAGTTGAATCTGTATGAAGTGGAGATTTAACTATTGAACCAGGTGCAAAAAGTTGATAAACTGTTAAATTGGTTAATTCAACGATAAGCTTTCAAGAATATTTCTTGGTTCATGGTAACAGCTTCATCAACTTTAGAAGTAAAACGATAGGCGATTTGATAAATTTTTAATTTGGTATCGCTTGACGAGCAGATCAAAGGCCTGTAGATGACCAGCTTGCATCCTTTCAACCAAAATCTGGTCTGGTAGTTTATCTGGCATGTCGCATAATCCTGTCACATCTCAAATCTAATGCTTGTCTTTCATAGTCGTTGGTACATTAGTGTAAGACAAATGGTAAGTCGAAAAGTTCGGACAAAGATTTGATCTGAAGAAATTCATCCACAGGTGAAACGAGTTTTCCGTCAAATTTTCAAATAACTAGACAGGTATTGGTGTGGAGTTTTGACTATTAGAAAACTAGAAAGGAGATTGCGGTCAATAGTCAGGGGCAGCTAAGGCCTAAAAACCGACCGTGCATGATTACAGTTCGAAAAAAGATGTAAAAACTGACAAACAGACAAATGCCTCGAAGAAGAGAAGAATTGAGAGATTGAAGGGGGAGTCCTCTGTAGGTATTGCCACAGAGGATTTTACCCTTTGGAGATGTTAACTTATTACTTTTTTCTCGATCAGCGGTAGATTAGAGCGTTCTATCTAATCAGACGGCGATTAATCGCGTCGGTCTCCACCGCGTCGGTCTCCACCGCGTCGGTCTCCACCGCGTCGGTCTCCACCTCGGCCTCCACCACCAAAACGTTGCATTTGTTGACGCTGCTGTTCTTTTTCATACTCCTCTAATTTCGACATTTGATCTTCGCTCAGTAAATCCTTCATGGAGGATTTATGCTTGTCCATAATCTCCTCCATCTTGGGTCGAATACCCTGCCAATCTTGTGTTTTCATGGCTTCAGCTACCATCTTTTTGGACTTATCCATTGTCTCTTTGTAGATAGGTCTAGCTTTGATTAAGGTTTGATCATCAACATCAACCATAAAGCTAAGACCGACCCAGGAAGCGCCCACGGTCCCTGTGATCATACTGGCTATGCCGGACATACGGTTACCACCGCCTCGTCCACCTCGGCCTTCCCCTCTCTCTCGACGCCTATTTGATCGATCACTGTTATGATTGTCGGCATTAGATACTTGAGCGATACTCAACAAGCCGGCGGTAGCACCAACCAGAAAATCTTTACGTTCCATCTATGTTAACTCCTTGGTTATATTTTAGTAATCGTGTCTTCAGACGAATATCCATCGTCCAAAGTTTATCGGTTCAGGATCAACGATTTTACCATTCGATCCATTTCCGATTGGGCTAAACCACCGATTAAGGTAAAATCGATGTCATTATCGTTCCATTGATAGACTCGAACATCAACACGTTCCATAATTATTACCTCGACCTCGGCAATGTTTTGTTTGATCGTCTTTGATTTTCTTTGTCCTCTGGGTCTATCGCCACGACGATTACCTCTAGATCGGTCTCGGCCAGCCGAAGATAGGCTTTGAAAAACTGATACCATCTCTAGCCCATCAGTGTAGCGAAGATGAACTGTCGGTATAGATGAACTCAGCGTCACCGGTCGTTCCATTAATTCAATTTCTTCTATTTGGAAGCCTGATAACAAGTCGTCTGGCAAACTCAGTTTCTGCTTGAATGACTGCTGAGCTATTGATTTGGAAACCAAACGACTTCGTCTCGATCCTTCACTTTTCTGTTGATTACGCTTGAGTTCAGCTAGTCGGTCATTCACCAACTGCTGGTTAAATTGGAGTTGGGTCAAAACTGACAATTGTCGGTTTTGACCATTCTTCTGTTCGCTTTGTAATAAGATGCCAGTGGCTGAATCCAGCCAAACCTTAAATTGCTTATTTCGATCGGACTCATGAGGCGTAATCGACCAGGTCTGAGCTTCTCGCCCACAAATGGTCACGTCAGCTTCGACCCGCTCGAGCACGTAATTATTACGAATTAAAGATTCATACCGACCCATACTAGCCGCGCTCAACCTGGTAGGTCTAAACGATCGAACTCGTCTTCCTGGTTCCCTCTTTTTTCGTTCTTCATTAGCGTTGGATTGATTCCGACGAGATCTCGGCCGTTCCGGATAGATTGAACGTTGATAGTATTTATCTGCAGATCCATGAACTACCATCAATTCAAAGGCCGCACAATGGTCCTCGGTCCAACTAACGACTAACTTCCGGCCAGTCCAATCCATTTGCTTAGCTTGTGCAAGCAAATCAAAGAACTGATTTTGATCGGCTTCTGACACCAAACTAAATGACCAAATCAAACTGAAACTAATAATCATCAGAAAGGTTCTAATTTTGGGCATTTTTCTCTTACTCGTAACCATGGTATGCGTCCAGTAGCCAGTCGGTATCTCCCGAACTGTCGGTATTATCAAGTTCAATTGCTGAAAAATTTTCATTCAGAAACGAAGAGTCTATAGAGTAGTCAGTCGAATATTGGGCGTGAGCCGAAAGATAATCGTTGATGGGGCTTACAGACGATCTCTCAGAAATCGGATAAAAAACCATTAGACCAAAGACCATTATTGTGGCTAAGGCTGCTACTGGTAAAGGGACTGCCCATCGTTTCCAGAATGGTAATTTTCCCTCTTGAATCTCAATTTGATCGCGGATCTGATTCCAAGTATCGATTGGATTTTCTTGTTTTAGTCCATACATCAAGACTTGTTGAGCCTCAAAGTCGGCTATCATCTGCTGGCATTCATCACATTTTAGTAGGTGTTTTTTTACGACAAGAGCCGCTGAAGCCTCCAGTTCCCCGTCAACATAAGCCGACAGTTGCTGCTGAATTTCTTGGTGTGTATCCATTTGATTGTTCGTCTATAATCTAATACTAAGGTTCAATGGCCACATTAAGCTGTATGGAACGCAGTCCGAAGAGCCAAACGAGCCTCGTGTAACCGTGATTTCACTCGACCGACCGAGCAACCGAGTACTTGAGCAATATCATCATATGATAAGGATTCCATCTCCCGCAAGACCAAAATAGTTCGGTGTTGTTCTTTTAAGCTATTCAGGGCTTGAAGTAATAATTTTTGCTGCTCATTCGCCAAGACTTTGGTTTCTGGAGTTTTTTCCTCTACTGGTACCCAAGCCTGGGTATCGTTAATTTCGGCGGTATCCGTTTTTCGTCGTTTCTTCTTATTTTTCAGATTCAGCGATTGGTTTTTAGCAATTTGGTAGATCCAAGTCGAAAACTTGGATTGTCTTCTGAATTGACCAATCTTATTCCAGATAGTCAGAAATACATCTTGCGTGATATCCTGAGCATCTTCTCGATTACCTATGATACCGTAGGCGGTGTTATAGACTTGTTTTTGGTATCTTTGGACGATTTGTTCCATCGCTTTTGGGTCCTTATCCCGACAGCGTTTAATCAAATCTTTTTCCAGATCAGTTGTTGGCTGATCAGCTTTTTTAATGAACATCGCGCCAATTGATAAAATATGTTGTGCTTGCATATGTTGGTTTAGACAAACCACCAACATATTTGTTCGGCAAAAAACGTTTTTTTTTAAATAGGCCTATCAATACACACCTAACACTCAAACTCCTTTGATTAAGGTTGAAACCAACCGCTAGGAAAAACAATAACGACTAACTAGTACTATACAAAAGAACCGTCTGAATCTACTATATGCTTTCTCTAGCTCATTACTTTGGTTCTTCAACATATCTGAACGAATTAGCTGAATCAATACTAAAAGTAATGAGCAGGATCAAATATTCTAGTTAGTGTTACTTCCTCTTGCAATAGCAAGGCCACTGTAACACTGAGACTGGCGATTCCAACCGCTGCCCCTTAGTCCCGCGTAAAGCATGTAAAATCTGTCATTAAGCTCGAATACTTGCGGTGTAAGAAGTTGACTAGAATCCCAAGCATCAGGATTAGTACTGGGAGTAAATATTGGATTGTGTGGGTTAGCTTCGAATGCCTTGAAATCCTTTGTTCTAACATGTCCGATTTGCCAAATTTCTCCATTGTAACCTCCGTAGAAGACATGGAAATATTCCGGTCCTTTGAAAATCTCAGCCTCTCGGACGCCGTGTTCATCCCAAGCTGAGCCAGAACCTTTGAAAATGGGGTTGGCCGCATTTTTTGTTACCTCAGTTGGGTTGCTTACTGGTGCTGTCGCATGGCAGATTGTCGGCTCATTATATGGTCTGTTCGGATCACCGGTTCCTTTCGCCTCTCCCGTATAGATAATGTGTATTGTGCCTTCTTCAACGGTACACGATGGGTGCGAGGCTCCCTCTTCTTCATAGTCAAATTCTGTCGAAATAACAGGTTCATTCGTCACGCGTTTCCAAATACCAAAATCATCACCCATCACCATTAGACCGGTTTGTTTTGGAATCCTTTTTCGTTTTCCAAGATAGTACATATAATACTTTCCATCAAAGGGGTTTAGAAAAGGAAAGGGGTATTCAATGGTATGGTCATCGAATGATCCATTTTTAGTGGGAACCATAATCGGGTTGCGAGGATCGTGTTCAACATTTCCTGGGTCATCTACAGGTGCAGAGCTATGCATCAAATTCCAAGTCAGATCCCGGTTCTTAACAGACCAGACATAATGTACCCTATTACCAACCACAATAGCATGAGCTGCGGCTGCCCATTCACCAGGACCACAAGTCAATAATGGGCTAGCATTTGGCACACGCTCAAATTTAGTAAAGGCTTCAAAGGGTATTTGGGTCTGGCTCTGTTTCAACATCATGGGCACCTCAAAGGATTTTTCGTCTATCATTAGAGAAATTTACAAGTGTTCAAAAATGATTTCTTGGTTGTTGAACACCCCAACCTTACTTCATCGTATAAAACAATTGGCGCTTGAGTAAATTTCTTTATGCTAGGTTGGATATGATAGATTGTAATTATTCCTGCTCAAGCCTCAATTACCACCTTAGCTCAGAACGAATCAAAATAGTTCGATGAAATGGCTTGTGGTGGGGTTCGACCTACTTGGGAATCATCGGCTAATTCTAGGGCAAAACCAATTGGAGTTGGTCCTAGATCGTCGAACCGCGCGTTATATGTAGTAGCTCCCCAACGCAAGCCGCTGGCAGTAACATCGAAGCGGTCGATTTTTTTTGTTGACTGATTGTATTTCAAATAACCCCGTAATTCGAGTTTAATGCCTCGTGGCATATCTACCTTTTGTTTAGAAAATGGATTGATGTTGTAGCTTGGGGCTGCCTCATTTTTAACTAAACCTTCTAGGTATAGGTCTACTTCGTCGGTTGTTACCTGCTGTACCCTTAATTTCATTTCTACCCGCTTCAAATGATCATTTTGCCACCTTGGAGATTCACCACGAACAATATCAACCAAATGTAGCTTAGCGATTCTACGACTTAAAGACTCAGGAAAAGAATAAATGTGCCCAGTGAGTAGATTTTCCGGTATCAATTCTCTCATTTCATCAGCGGTCAACCAGATGTGATCTAGATTCCAATCTGTATTAACTTGATTTGACTGATGTGGTAAATCACGAACGTAGAGGTTCAATGCGGTCGCATTTTCTGGAAATGAACCATACCAATTATCGGTGTAGTGATAATGATCCGGTGAGGACTTTTTCGCTACCTGAGGCCATTTCTGCAACGCTTGTTGCATCATTTGTACCACCTGACTACCATCGCGAGTGTTAACAGAGGCCAATAACTCACCATTTGTAGTACAAGTATAAAGTCCTTGGCGAGTATTCGTCGGTAGAGTCTGACCACCGTAGTGGCCCTGTTCTGCTACCAAACAGAAAAATTCATCGCTTTTGTCGCTTAAATTTTGGGTGTAGCTACAGTTAATAGCAACAGGGATAAATTGGTCCATTAACCTTATAACCTGTGGGTGTGAAAAAACGGACGCCCGGCCCGCAATACCGTTATTTCAGGTACAACCAAGAGGGTTTCCATTCATTGCCCAAATGAAAAGCGGTCGATTTTGCTGTGTTGCTTTCTGTCGAGTTGCTTCCAGATCAGTTTCCCAAGGAATTTCTGTCCATCTCAGTTCTTCAATTGTGGGCTTAATAAAAGTGTGCAGCTGGTCAAACTGTTGAGCATCAGACGGAACTAGAGCAATGGGGGATTGGGGCGTTGTTTCAGGGGAAAACACAGTGAACTCCTTCACCTTCTTATTTTCTATTAATTCTGTATAGGTTAATTATCTAAATTTCGACACATCATATTCTCATTGACACTACTTTACCTTAATTGGCATAAATAAAATGGTTTAAATTCATCAAATCGAGATAGAGGGCTGAATTAGGGTAAACAAAAAATCATAGTACTAGCTTTATTTAACAATTGGTAGACTAAAATCGGTGAGGTTTCTGTGGCTTTTGGTGGAGGAAACAGTAGCCGCCTTAAATTTTTCTTTTCCTAATTCTAATGATTGTCATTGTTCTCGGGTCTTCGACACACTCATCCGATAGGGGAAATCTCCAAATAAGTCATCGAAATCTAGTTTTACTCTTTCTCTGTAATCTCTAGACGGCTCTTGTCGGGAGTACAAACCCGAAGGCTGGTAATTTGGAAATTCTCTATTTTATCGCCAACCACGCACCTGATCTTCTCTTCGATTACATTATAGTTATTATCAGGACGACTGAAATTGAATGGCTCCCATAAGCTAATACATTTATTGTTCATGTACCGAATTCGCCCCGAAGGGTTATTAGATCTGGCATGTAGCATGAACGGGTGCAAAATAACAATGTCTCCTGCAGAGGCTGTCAACTCTCTAAAGTCTTTACAATGCTCGGAAAATCGGTTCCAATTATAGGTGTGATTAATGCCTTCTGGGTGTTCGTGAAGAAATTTAATGATGAAATCCACTGAATCTGGGACAAAGAATGTACCACCACTTCTAGGTTCAGTATCACTCCAGATTAATAAAACCAATAAAGCTTGTTCCGGACTGTCCAAAAAGTGTTTAAAAAACCAACCATCTTTGTGATAGCCAGTTGATTCAGGACCAGGTGGTTGCCAGTCCTGATCAGCACCAACATTAAAATTGATATTAAACCCATCGCTGACCTTCATGCTTCTAGTTTCTATTTGATTTTCTCCACCAAGGAAATCGCAAATTACTTGATATGCGAGAGGCGAAAAATCTGACATGTGCATTTGCTGGTTGCTAGGGTACATTTTAGCCCCACCCTCAGGCCATGTTGAGGGATTATCAATTTCGATGCCATTGATTTGATTAAAATTAGTGACCCATTCTACGGCTAATTTTCGACAAAAAGCATTTTCAATGACAACGAAATTATCACGTAAAAAATCTTTTCGGAATTGATTCATATTTGCCTATCTCTGTAAAAGACAATTTTTTAATAATCATCACCAAGGTAAAAAGGTTAAAACAATGATGACCTTCAGATGAAGTTGATGTTAGCACAAATCGGCTGATCAATCCAAGCGACAATCGACGTGAATTACTGGTCAGCAATCTTAAAGAGAACAATCTATCTCTGTATAGTCGTCCCTTTTCTGGGATAGACGAACCTAAGGTTTAGGTCTGAGTATTTGATCTTAAATTTCTATATCATTTCTAATGCCCGTTGAACGAAACGACCTTCTACTAAATTTGGTCAACAAATTTCAGTTGGCAATCGTATAATAGAGCACGCTGCTAGCAAAAAGGAAGTTATAAATGCCTGTCTTTAACAAAAATCGTTTTTCCGTTATCACCACCCTATTAATTATTCTTCAGTTAGTTTTTTTGTTATCATCTTGTTCCAACTCTAATCTTCCCACTGCGGAAAATGACGGTATTTTAGTTACTGGCTCTGCAACTATTCAATCCTCACCAGACCTAGCTACTTTAAGAGTTGGTGTTCAATCATTCGATAAAAATGTAGAAAAAGCTGTGAATGATAATAATACAAAGATTGAAAGTATTATTTTGAATTTGGAAAATAAGGGATTGACTGAAAAAGATATGGAAACCGATCAATTCAATATTTCACCACAAAGAGAGTACAGAAATAATAACCCACCTATCGTCGTTGGATATAATGTTAGCAACATTTTGACAGTAAAAATCCGGAACTTAGAAAGTTTAGGAGAAATAATGCAAGTGACAGTGGGAAGTGGTGCTAATACAATAAATGGTCTAAGCTTTTCCATTGAAGACCCAAATCCATTAAGACAAAAAGCTCGGGGTTTAGCCATGGAAGATGCTTTATCAAGAGCTGAGATTTTGGCAGACGCAAGTGGTATCGAGGTTGGAAAGCCAATTAGCATTCAGGAACTATCCTACGGTGGGCCTGTCGTCAAATCAGAAAATTTGGCAGGAGCCGAATTTGCGATGGATGCTAGAATACCAATCCAGACCCCAAGTGAGGTCGGAATACAGATTAATCTTCAAGTCCGGTTTGAAATAAAATAATTACAGAAATTAGAACTGGACAAATTGGTTTCATTTTTACTAATGTTGGATGATTTATACAATCAGTCAGATAGATAGGTGGACAAATATTATCTGGAGGTAGATCACCAACTTATACGTCTAAGGAATTCGTTACCGACCGACTACTTCCATTGTAAGTCTCACCGATATCGACAAAAATTACTACCTGGGCAACTCGCCATTTTTTGATTGGTTTGATCATGCAGCGTGGAAAGTCATACCATGGTGAAAAGTACAATCTCCAGCTTGAAAGGGTATTGAGAGGCATGACACTACTGCAGGTCTGGAACCTTCTTCTTCCACCCATCTTGATCTAACGTAGCAATATCTCGTACGTCCATTAGTTTATAGGAACCAGACATAAGAGACATGCACCCCATTTCAACTGTGGTATCTTGCAGGGCGATCCAAGTAGAAAGTGCGATGGTTTCTGCAACAAACGGCCACTTAACCACATCCTGACGGAAATCCGTTGGCGTGGAAGAATCGGGCATTTTAGCTGAAATATGGTCGTGCTAAACTCGCAATTTAGTGCCAGCCAATCGAGTCGCCACAGCCCCCAGATTAGGATGAAATGTCAGTTTACGCCAAGTTTCATCTTCACGCCAAATATTCACTTTCTGAATTATCCTAGCTTTCAGATTACATCTTATTAAAAATTTTCATCGACGCCTATCGAAATTTTTCAGTTTCAGATTTCGTGATTACCTTTGAAATTTTTATAGTACCTTTTGATTGAAATGTGTTGACTAATCGTCTGTTATTTCATTTATAGGCACGTGATCTTTCTCAACAGTAATATTTTTGTTATTCGTCGGCACGAATATTATCGGATTTGAAATTCTACGTTTACATCAAGGGAGTAGTAATGACTGTTTCCAAAATATGAGCACTTTTAGGCTGAGTTAACAGAAAGATGATCAGATCTGCTATATCCTCAGGTTGTGATAATTTACTGAGATCATCAACATGGTTATCCCTTCTCATTTTTGTGTCTGTGGGACCGGGGCAAACAGCATAGGCTTTGACACCGTGGGGCTTACCTTCAGCGTAAGTCGATTGAGTCAACCCAATAACACCAAATTTGGATGCCGAATAAGTACTAAATCCGGCATATCCCTTCAGCCCCGCGGTAGAAGAAATATTTACGATGTGCCCTGATTTTTGCAGGCACATTTTCTCAAAAACTGCCTGAGTACATAAGAATACACCAGTCAGATTGACATCGAGTGTGGCTTTCCAATCTGACAGTTCAATCTTGGGAATTGGATTATGGATAGCAACACCTGCGTTATTAACCAAAATATCGACTCTACCAAAGGACTGGTAGGTCTCCGTCGCTAATGCTTCTACTTGCTCTTTTTTGGAAACATCCGTCGGCACGGTTAATGCCTGACAACCAATTTCTCGTACTTTGGTAGCCACAATTTCGATTTCTCGAGATGTTTTTGCTGCCAGAACAACGTTGACACCTTGGTTGGCTAGAGAAATAGCGGTAGCGGCCCCAATACCACGTCCTGCACCTGTGATGATTGCAACTTGTCCCTTCAGTTTACCCATTTCACGTTCTCCTTAATTATAATAATTCTGGGCAAACAATGATTTTTTTGTAAGCTTTATAAGCAAATTAAAATGCCAAATTAAGCTAATAATGCGAAAAGGGATTGAACATCTCATTTGGCTAAACATAATTAACTCCGTACCACACTCCTGGGATGGGTAAACATCTACGGAGTACTTCGCCAGCTTGACCGCCTTGATCTAGTATTATCTCTTCCGTTCCAGACCATGTACCAAAAATTAATTCAGCAACTTCACCTTTGCTTTCGGCTACTACTCTATCTCCACCGTAATACACATGATACTGGTCTCCAACTTCTTTGAATACTAAACCACTCACAGCTTTTTCACCAATTCGCTCGATAAAATAAGGTCGCATTTTTCTTAGTAATTGCTCAAAATTAACTAACATAATTGTACCGGGTAATGAAGATTGAGAACCATTCAACCCATGAGATTGCAATAAATTTTTCAATACTGTGTCATACCCCATGACATGAATTGATATTTTCTGTAATCCTTGCTTTTGAATAAACTTTCCTAAAACTCCTATAATAGCCGATCTTTCTCCAGCATAGTCGAGCACTCGACAACTTAATTTCTGGTCACTCTTTGTTGTTTGTTCTAATACTACGAAGGCGACCAATCTCCCTCTCTGCTGGATCAAATATGTTTTTGCTCGCCGGTTACACACCCACCCATCGATACCAAATCCAATATCGGAAGATGGTCGTACCCATCGTACAGATTCTCTACGATAAATGGCAGATAAATCATCTATATCATCTGTTGAAGCCTGACTGACAATCAAATTAGAATCGTCAAAATCTTTTGCTTGATCGGCCTGAACATGGAACTGCCAATCTTTACCCACGTGGCGACAACCATAGCGATGATACATATTCCGGTAGCCTGATACCATTATATAATCTACCCCCTCCTCACGACAGACAGATATCGTTTTTTCCAACAGGGTAGACGCATATCCTTTCCCACGATGAGATTCATAAGTTGCCACGCCACCTAAAGACGCAATTTTAAGTGAACATCCTAAAATAGATATATGTCGTTTAATTGTAGCAATATGTGAAACGACTTCTCCATTTTCTACAACCACTAGTAAATTATCACTATTCTCGGTATTTATCGCGTGTGGTTGAATGTCTGGTAACTCATCAAAAAACACGTCTCCAAGGAGACTCCGCAAACTTTCCATTTCGTTCTTACGTAAACTACGAACTCCATTTTCCCAAGAAATATCTTTCATATTTACACCATTTAATTAGGTTTCATAAACATCTAAAACGAGTATTGGTGGATAAAATCTATTAAACTGACAGTTCAGATCCTTTGAGTGAATAAAAACGAAGGAAGTGGAGGTAGGAATATTTTTCGCCCAAGACAATATTAATTCGTGTTTTTTCGAATTTGTTCATGTGTTTTCTATCCCACTGAACGCTCGACTAATAGATTGCCTACTTGATTAATAAACCGTACGAAGACAAGTAATCTAGCCGCATGACTGGTTAAAATTACTCCATTTGGATAGGTGTTGTACGGTTATAATTCACATCCTAGAACCCGGTTTGGGTAGGAAACTAATCTAGCAGATAATTTTGTAGAAAAAGTTTTATATCATCTATTTTAATGTAAGTAAGAGATAGAATCGTTGATAATTTTCGACTGGATATCGATTTGTCGCTATCAATTAGCCAGCAAAATTAATTCATTGGAATTGGTTATTCTTGAATAAATTCACTGTATCTTTATTCACATTGGAACGCAAAAGTAAGAATAATGAATTCGCTTGTTCATTTTGGCTGGACTTTATTTCTTTCTGGAAACTTGGCTTGAATTACGACTTCAGTTATCTAATCGATAGTTTTGTTAACCACAAATCAATTATTTATACTGCTATAAACAATTCTTTCAAAAGATTTAAACAAATTGTACGATCCCAGATCGTTAAAAGGCTTTATTTGAGTCATATAAATCAGACCAAATTTGTTGACAAAATCTATCGTAAAGTAAGTATTACGAAACCCTCCCCAATATGCTGTTCCTCTTGGCCTCAAAGTTGAGTTCTCAGTGTATGCCCAAGCCAGAGTCCAATTATCATAACTATCAAAAAAGTAGTCCTTATCTCCTCTCGGTTTTGTTTCAACATTGTTAGCTGGGACATATCTATGAATTTGCTTGAAAGTACTAAGCTGACAGCTATTAAGTAGATCAAAAGTCTTTTCTGTCAAAATTTCTGTCCCGTTGAAATTACCCTTGTTTAGCATGCAAGCCAAAAATTTTCCATAGTCTTCTGGCGAACTTGATAAACCTGCTCCACCCTTATAATTATTTATGCGACTTCGTTTTTCGTATTTATCCAGAACAATATTTCCATTTATAGAATTCCTATGGAATGAACTGACATAAAGAGGTTGTAATTCAGTTGGAATATTGAACCAAGTGCTGTTCATGCCTAGTGGTCCGCAAATATTTTGTCTGAAATATTCTTCCAAATTCATACCGGAAATTTTCTCAACCAACTTACCAACCCAATCAGTACTACTTCCATACATAAATGAAGTTCCAGGTTCAAAAAATCTAGGTTCATATTTTTTTGTCCATTTCAACTTAATCTTCAAGTCATTCCAGATTCCAAGTTGACGACAGGTAAACGAATAACCGAATCCTGCAGTATGTGTAAGTAAGTGCCTGAGGCAAATACTGCTTCTCGGCTTAACAATTTCATCTTTTTTGTTTAAAATAGGTATACTGGCCATTTCTGGCAGATATGCATCTAGAGGCTCATCTAAGCTGACTTCTCCTCTCTCAACTAACTGCAGTGCTGCTACGGAAGTAATAGATTTTGTCATAGAAGCAATAACAAAAATATTTTTTTCGCTTATTTTATCATTTATTCCCCATCTCGATGGCCCGTAACCATAAAAATACATCTCCCCATTTTTGCAGATCTTACCCATGACCACAGCAGGAATATCAGTGGCTAGTACTTCTTTTTGGATTTTCACCCTAGTTCTTTTCGAAAAATCCATAATTACTCAATTATGATTATTTGTAATCTTTTCCATTATTTAAATTTATTATTTAGGTAATTCTACGGACATATTCTTCTGTGAAACTGATACCTACCTAATCAATTGTAAAAAATTCTCCTCTTGTACAGAACTCTATGGAGAAACTTTTTGGTGTGGTTGTAATGTAAGATTAACTAAGAAATGATATAGGACACGAGACACGCTGAAAATTCAAATCATAAACCGTTGCCGTGACAAAGAGATATTTCACTATTAGGTGTTCTGTACTATGGACCGACTAGCGTTAAAGAGATAAAAATAGAGGTGGAATCTTGAACTAAGGAATTGTAAGTTTGTTAGATCAACCGAGAAAATGATCAATTGGGGTTCTGAGTGAAATCACCAGTTTCATCAATTTTACCAATTTGAGTTTAGTAGACCTATACACGAAAAACTACGTTCATTTTTTTAAATCATCAACAGCCTTACAATGACGAAAATGGATGTTCTTTGATGTTGGCTCGTATCCTTTCCATGCGTACGGGTCAATTCCTGAAACAGGAATAATACTACGACGATCAGCGTTAGCAGGGCTTTCACCTTCCCTAATACTCCAAGGCAAAAGAGACCATGAATTGCAATAATGGTTTACTAATACCCTTCGATAAGTCTGACCGCGATTTTTTCTTGATCTATGCAAGAGATAACCATTAAAGAAAACGACAGTTCCTGTTTTTACCTCAATTGGAATTTCAAGAGTTTCGTCAAAACCGTAGCTTTCTAAATCTGCACTATCAAACTCGTCCGGGTTGCCATGCGGCTTTTGTGAGTAAAGATAACCCATTTGGTGCGAACCAGGAATCACCCACAAGCAACCATTGTCAACTGTAGCATCATCCATTGCAATCCAGCCTCCTATCAGAGATCTATCTCGAGTTGGAATATATATCTCATCTTGATGCCAAGACTGTCCTTGAAATCCAGGCGGTTTTACAAACAGCATTGATTGCATACACTTAACACTACCATCCCAGAATGGTAGATGGGCTGCAGTTATTTGACTTAGAACCCCACAAACCTTAGGGTGTTTTACATATTTTTCCATGGTTGGGCTAATGAAATGAGGTTGATGAATACATAGAATATCCGCCAGAATCTCATCGTCGCTCAGTTCCTTTGAGAGCGGTTGTGCTGCTTCGCATGGGTATTCGCCACGAGCGATTCGAACCGTATCTTCTCGTAGCTCTTCAATTTCTTTTGTTTCTAACAAATTAGGTACTGCGACGTACCCTTTTTCAATAAAAAATTGGACTTCGTCTTCTGAAAGTTCGAGAGGTACATTGATTTTACCGGTATTAGATATTTGTGCCATTTTTCCCCTGAGTTGTTTCTAGATGGACTTTTTACTACTATAAAAACGAGTTGATAAATTGCTCATAGATGATTTCAAGTGAGTGTAACGGACTATTTGTCTTACATCTGTCTTCCATCACAGTTTAAAAGCCCAAAAGTGAAGATAACATTATCCTATAATGAAATGCTTGAAAAGTAGTTTTTCAATTCGACTGCAACATATTCACAAAAATTGACAAATATTTAATAGAATTGGCGAAAATTAATCATTGAACTCAGTTCCATATGACTCTTTTTCTATTTGGTTAATCATATTCCTTTCGCCAGATTTTCTTTGTATTGATTGCGATTTAGTCATTTCTAGACTTACCCCAGAGAAACTAATCTATTCTACAATAAGACTTAATTCCTAATCCAAGAATCCACTTTAAAATACAATTTCTTTGATGTCAAGATAATGATTGAGAGGGAATTATAATAGTACTGTATCTGCTAGACAATTCTTTTTTTGTATCTTATGGTACAAATAAAAATAAATTAGTCAGCGTACCGGGTTGAAAAATACAAATTCAGAAAACACTGAAGGTCAGTGATAGCTACCAATCGAGAAGTATATCTAAATTGAGACTGGTCCCTCATCAGTTTTATGAAAAATATTTACTAATTATTTGTCATGCATATACGCAAATTACGGGTGAACCTCATCAAGACGACAACTCAAAAATACTGAAATTACAACTGATAGAGACAACTCGGCTTGTCTAGGTCTCATTCAGGATGTTTGACCAACTACCGAGACACCAACTCATTTATTCTGGGGTGTGTTCTCTAGTTGTATATGCCGTTCCGAATGAGAGAAAGACACACAAATCAAGAAAACTCAAATGCAAGAATCATCGAACAATTTATACAAATAAAAAATCATTTTATTTGTACAATTGGAAATGAATAGGTCACCAGAAAGACAGAGAATGAGAAGCGAAGAGCTAATTTTTGTTTCATACGAAAAAAGAATGGAAAACGTTCACTTTAGGGCATGCGTAAAAGAGATGAGACATTTTTTCAGGAACTTAGCTTCGTAGGTTTTCTTCAAATTTGACATGAAATACATACAAGTACATAAGAATAAAAGATAAAAAATTCTTGATTTGGTATTTTTTCTTTCCCGTTACTTCTTGGCCTGTGATGAATTATGAATCTCAAATTGACTGGGCGATAGACATTATGGATACTGATGTAGTACATGTTATGTTAAGACAATATCAGTGAGACATTATCTTTCTTCTTTAATTCCCAGAGGAACTAAGTTTTAGTACAAGAAATAATCCTAGGAACTGACGGAAGTAAATATTCCTGAAAGACTTAATTTAAATTTTTAATCCAGCATACGCCGGAGATGAGGGTAAAAATACTTCCTCTATCATCATTTTATGCTCTTTGTACTTAAACACGGATCGTCGACCCCATAAGATCTGGCTGATTGAAATAGACAAATCAGATAACAGAGAGTTATTTATTTCCAAGATTGTTAATTCAAATGGTTGACGAAGAAAATTAGCATCACTAAAAATCACATTACTCAGTGGCTCATCCCCTAATTTAGCTAGATTACTGCATCTGTTTTCAAATAATACTTGCGGTATAATCGTGTGAGCAAACACCCATGGTACACCATCTCCGAGTAGAACCACCTCTCTTATGACAATTTCATTTGGGTTACAATTTATCTTTAACGCATCTTTTGGAGCAACGGGATGTTTTTGGTAACCAATGACTTCAAGCCGAAAAGTCTGACAGTGAGTTTGTAAACGCTCAGTAAGTGAACCAGCATCTAATAACCAACTTTCAAGCCAGGGGCAGTTCACTTTGATATTTCTGGCGTCTATCCAGTTACCTGAAATGTTGATAGGGAATTTATTTTTTGTTTCCGGCAAAAGACTGGTTCGATTAGTGGTGAAGTATTTTGGCATGAAAAATAGGAATATAATCGGCCCATAAATTTCACTAAAAACAGGCAGTTCTACGAGCAAAAAAGTTGATTGTCATAAAAGTCTAATCCAGTATAAGATGAATGACAGATGCTCTCCCCATTTATTTGGGGTCTGTGAACATCTCTTGACAGGAGTTGAGTAAGACTTCTAGTCTAGCCTAGAGCATCAGACACTATGTTAGTCGTTTGACAGTGTTTTAGGTTTATTAGGTCCCTGGTTGCAAAAGTGGAGCTTCTCCTGAAGGGCATGGCTTAAAATTTACCGAAAAATCAAGGAAAAACACGATTGCTCTAAATTTAGTTGATTACCAATCCTATTCAGTTTTCAGTGTTTAGATGTTTGAAAACTTTCATTAAACTAGTTTATGTTTGGAACATCTATCAGACGTATAAGCTAGTTGTAGATGTCTGTCGTTGACTAGGAGATTTACCATTTCTATATCCAATTTTGAAATATTTTTTAGTCCTATTCTCCATATCGATCAAAACTACCGGTTTATCTGGTGAAATAGCCGACTCGGGAATTGTATATTGTCGTGAAGACACGAAATTGGACGAGTTAATTAGTGCCCTATCAATTCCTGCGAAAATCGTCTTTTTCAGTACGACATAATAGTAAATGTTAGAATTAACTTTTTCTCTCTTAGATTTTATTTCGTATCCTTTCTTGAGAAAATTAACAACATGACTGTCATATTTATGGCCGATTATACCAAGATATTGGTGTTTGTAAAATGGTGAACCATCTTTCTTTTCTCCCCTAAGTTGATTTACAACTTTATGCGATTTGAACTCCAGATGAGTACAATCTGAGAATACACTTTCCCTTAAATCTCTGGATATAGTAACCTTCCATCCAGTGATCGCGAATCGTACATACAAGTTTTTCTGTTTAAGTTCGTCTTCTATGATTGGGATATCTATTTCTTCAAGCTTATCAATTATATCGGTACTGTAGTCCATAATTGGCTTCTCCTGTAAGGAAGGGGCTGAATCTCTGGCTAACTTTTCGTAAAGTGATACGAACGACAGTTTCTGAACATTGGAAATAAAAACAATTGACATATGTGGTCGTTCTAACTCATTCTTGATAATTCAAGCTAATACCAATTTAATTGAACAACCAAGGCATACTAAATTTACGTTCTAATGAACCATGTTTCAATTTTTTACCGAAAATAAAAACTAGCCAAAATTTATAATTCCTTATATAAAAACCTGAATTGAGTTATATTGCATTAACGATCTAAATTCCTTAATAATCCACCTTAAAAACGTATTCAGATTACAGTAAATGCAAAAATCTTGTATGATTCAAACAACATTTTTTAGGATAAGTTAGGTATAAAATTATAGTAACTAGTTTTATTTTATCTAATAGAACCTAACGAGAATGGATACATTTCAATGATTATGATTCTTTCTTTTTTTTCAGCCATTTCTACATCGAGTCTAGAAGACGAATCAATTCTGATAAAGAAACAGGTCGATGGTAATTATCTGTTAAAATGTGTCATCGATACAGTTCCAGACGACCTTATTTTCTTCTTTTCATCGAATAATAATAGGTCTCAGTACTGTTACTTGAACCTTACATCTTCTTACCTTGAGTTGGGTCAGTATGATAACGAAAAATCTACCGTCTGGCGTAAGTATAAACCTCCGGTATGGAACTTTCCTTTAGAAATTCGATTACTCAAGAAGGGAAACTTTTTTCGTTTTTGGGTTGGGAACCAATCTGGTTGGATTCGTGGTCCTAGTGGTGAGTGGGTCGAAAAATACGAACCGATGAGTAGTTGGGTAGGTCTTGAATGTCCAACAGCAATACGCTTGCGCTCAGTGACTCTTACAACCCTACCCTGGCTTCAACAAATAACAAAGCCTATAATTAGCCGTGGCCCTGAGGGAAGCTTCTACGAAGAACAAGTGATACCTGGATCTCTTATTAAGTTTAAAAACACATACTATCTATACTTCATGGCAGGTATGAAGGGAGATGAGGAAGGATCTTCACGCCGATCCATTGGTGTGGCTACAAGCACAGACTTGCGTAACTGGAAAGTTCACGATATCCCAGTGGTCAAGAATGGAGAACCTAATATTCCTCATGATAATGTTTATCCCAATGGAGTTGTCATTACTCCTGATGAGAAGATTGCTCTGATGTATTCTGTTCAAAAATATCCTGAATGGCTTGGCTTTGGTTTAGCTATTGCTGAACATCCACTAGGGCCATTCCTCCATCACCAAGAAAATCCAGTTTACAATCATTTTTCACATGCTCACGAATTTGATCTTGTGCGTGTGGATGAAAACGAGTACCGTTATATGCTGTTCTATGCCGGATATACACCCAAACCAAGGTCAGGCTCCTCTGGAGATCGTGGCTATCTACTTTACAGTAACGATCTGGTTACTTGGTGGGAAGATGAACGTAACCCAGTCTTTAGACCTGAGACACTAGATAATTGGGATGCCGTTCATGTGCGTCCCCGCTCACTAACAAAGTACGATGGTAACTGGTATCTGTGGTATGAAGGGTGTAACACCTGGAAACCTGAGGGAGTTAATCACCATGGATGGTGGGATACTGTTGGTCTAGCACGTTCAAAGGATTTGATCGAATGGGAATATTACCCTAGAAACCCAGCCTTGCCAGGATTAGGTATTAGTGCGGAGCAATTTGACAGCAAGTGGACTGGTTGGCCACGTATGCATGTTGAAGACGAAACTGCTTATATTTTTTATACAGGAAATGCAATGACGGGTGTACGATCTATCGCTATTAAAAATCTGGCCAATTGGGATAGTGAAGGAGGAAAAACGGTTGAACTATGGCCCAAAGACAACTAATTCTCAACTTAGCTCGATTACTAAGGACTAGAATAATTATCCGACACAATATCAAATAAGGTTAATGACTCATTTTATCTATAAGTTGAATGATGATCCTTATTTTATGATTCATCTTCAGAAAATATTGAATTATTCGAATAATCCATACATCTAACTTTCGTCAGTTAGCATCTTATCTTCTTGATACCCACTAATCTATTCTACCCCTATCTTTGTTAACTAATAGCCTGTTAGATAGTAAAAGACAAAATAGGCTTCCAGAAAACAGGATAAAAAATTGTTTGAATCGTTTCTAACTATTACCATAATAATGCAGGTAATGTTTGGTCTACTAGATTGACTTTTTACTGTGGCTCTTATTAATTGGTTAATCTACTAATAGACTAGCCCTGATATAAGTTAATAATAAAGATCGAAACCGATTTGAGTCTTCTGCGAGGGGACTCGCCAATTTTTTTGCAGTAGATGATCCAATCAAAAATATGCGAGTTATTTTCGCTTTTTCTAATTACACGATAATAAATTTTTAGGACCAATTTTCATCTTCGTCTGGTGTGAAAGTTACAGTCAGAATTCAACCAATAGCCCTGATAATTGTAAATATTTATATGAAGTTTAATAATAAAAAGCTCTCATTTGGAATTGCTTACGTAGGCTTAATAGTTTTTTGTTCTTTGATAGGAATTCAGTTTAATATTGGTAACTTTTTTTCTAATAAGTTTAGCGATACAACTTATGCTATACCATTGTATTTGTTTTTGTACCTTTCTTGTACGCTTCCAGTTGATATTCTAGTAGGTAAAAAACTAAACAAGGCAAAAGATAATTCTGTTAAAAGAATCATTGTCTACAACAGCGGATTTTTACTATTTTTCCTTTTATGCTCATATTTCTTATTAATTGTTTTCCACAAAAAGTCATATCTACTTATGATTTTGTATTCAATTCTGATACAAATAGTAATTCTTATGATTCAGGGTCTTCTACCCAGACTAATTTTTCACACTAGTAGGTCTAAATATAAAGCCAATGAAATCGTGGAGCTCAAAAATTCGCCAGATTATCTGACAATGAATATAGTCAGATTCTTTTTTAAGACACAAATCATTGTGCCTAAAATTTGGCTGCAGGAAAAAAGAGAAAATTATTTATTTCATATAGAAAGATTCATTCTTTCGATTCGTGAACGAACCAATTTGAGTGTTATCCTAACTTCTGTAGCTGTAAACTCACTACTCAGTTGTGTGTTGTTCAATATTATAATAAATCACTATCAAGAACCAATCGAGCAGTTAATCAATTTTTCATTTTTATCCAATTTAACTTCTTTTGTTTGTATTTTGATCCTACCAAAATTAAGTCAACAGGGAATCTTGAATACTGATACTAAGATGAAGGCCCTCAACAAAGGTTACTTTGAAGAAAACCTTGACATATTCGAGCAGCACCAAGATAAAAATATTACGCGTGAAAAAGTGATTGAAAGTATCTTTTACCCTGTTCCATCTGTCAATTCAAGGATCAATAACACAAAAAAGTTCGCAGTTGGTTTGCCCAATATTTCAAGAATTACTATTTTTCTATTTTCGTCAAACTTATCAATCATTTTCAAGGGTGTCCATGGGAATGCAGGTAAACCAGAAAACTGGATTTTCCCACCCTCAGAATAGTTAAGGAATAGACTGCTCGCGCCATCATGTTCAAACCGATTAATTCAAATGAAAAACATTTTTCTGACTATAAATAATTAAGTATAAACCAGTAGGACAAGTGAGTACATCTGATTATATCCATCCTATCTTGATGATAGTATTAAATACAGATAAAATTACCTACAAGTCAAAAACAAAATTCACCGGGATCGATAATACGCCTTGATACGTTTGTTGATTCTTACAATCCATAGTTACTCCTTCCAGTATCCTTGGTGATGTAAAAAATACCAAAATAAGGGCACGGAATTAATTTAGGGCTAGCAAAAGATACGATATGTCAGTCAATATGATCCTCTATTTAATGGACATGAAATAGCTTTCAACAAAAAATTTGACTTCTCCTTTTACTAAGCAAGTACAACATAGATAATAAAAGACTACTTCTATTAGAGAAAAGAAAAATGAAACTGGTAAAAACAGAAATTGATAATCTAGAACTAAAACATAAATTGAACTTAATTAATTCTATATCTGGAATAAAGCCTGCTAATCTCATAGCTACACGCTCAGAAGTAGGCGAAGACAATGTGGCTATTTTTTCCTCAGTAATTCATTTGGGATCAACCCCACCACAATTAGGATTTATAGTGCGACGACAGATAAATGAACCCACTCACACTTTCCTAAACATCAAAGAAACGGGATGGTATACCATCAATCATATAACAGAATCACTCATGGAGAAAGCTCACTATACTTCTACCCAATTACCTAGGGAAGAATCAGAGTTTGACGCAATGCAAATAGAAAAAGAATTAGTAGATCAGTTTCCTGTACCTTTTGTTAAGGACAGTCCAATCAAAATAGGAATGAGCCTGATAGAAATTATTCCTTTGCCAAATGGCTGTTCGTTAGTTATTGGTTTAGTTGAATTGATTCTGTTGGACGATCATGTAATCAATAGTTTAGGCCAATTGAACTTATCCGCTTGTCATGTAGTTGGAATTTCTGGACTTGACACCTATTATGGCCTCAGTAAGTTAGAAACATTTCCTGATGCTAGAATAAGTAAAGTCCGAGACTTTTCATAGAAAAGCATAGGTTGTTGGTTAAATAAGCAACTGATAGAGTAATGGGTAAGAATGAACCAACATGTTAGTTTCTTGCTGCAGTTGTCGCTGAATTCAATATGGAATTAGATAAAAAAAATCGGTCTGAGATCAGTTCTCCTGATTCCCCAGCGCTGAAAGAATTATGTGCCTCGTTACATCAATTGGCAATAGACTTGGAAATTCCAGAAGAAAATGGTCTATGTAAATGGCCCAAAACCCAACTTGACTTGTGTGCTAAGTACGGAGTTTTTAAGTGGTTCCTAGAGGAAAAAGATGGCGGGTTTGGATGGAGTGACCAGGATCTGACGCTAGGCTACTTAGCACTTGGTTCAGCCTGCCAAACTACTACTTTCGTAATTACACAACGTACAGGTGCATGTCAGAAAATTGCCCAAAGTTTGAACGATTATGCACGGTCTCAGCTAATTCCTAAATTGCTCAGAGGTACTCATTTCTCAACGGTTGGCATTTCTCACCTAACGACTAGTAAGCAACACTTAGGCCAGCCAGTCTTAAGGGCGATGAAAACTCAGAAAGTCTTTATGCTAAATGGTTTTACCCCTTGGGTGACCGGGGCTGCGCATGCAGATACAATCGTGGTCGGTGCTGAATGTGAGGATGGACGCCAAATAATAATGGTAGTACCAACTCATATTCCCGGTGTAAAAATAGTACCTGCAGATCAGCTAGTTGCTTTTTCATCGAGTCAGACTAGCCGTGTTAATTTTGAGAAAGTCGAAGTTGATATCAAATGGTTATTGGTAGGCCCAGCACGCAACGTGATGGGTCGAAGAATTGGTGGCCAAACAGGAGGGTACCAAACTAGTACTTTGGCTCTTGGTTTAGCAAGAGCAGCTATCGAATTTATTCTTGGCGAAAGTCAAACAAGAGAAGATCTTATAGCACCCGCCGAAGCGCTGAAAAGTCAATGGTATACATTGAGAGAAACTTTGCTAAACTCAGTATCGGGTAGAGAAATTGCTAACGCTGAATATTTGCGGCAAGAGTGTAATAGCTTGGTGTTAAGGGCAACTCAATCTTCTTTGGTCATTGCAAAAGGAACTGGCTTTCTATCTAGCCATCCAGCCAGCAGGTGGTGTCGAGAAGCACTGTTTTTTCTAGTATGGAGTTCTCCTCAGTCATTGATTAACCGCCAGTTATATCAGCTAGCTGAAGTTTTACCTGATTGAGTAATACATTGACTATGGGGAACACCCACTTTTTCCAAAAAGATTCAAATCTCACAGGAACTTCTTATCTGCTCTCATTTGCAACAAAAAGTTCAGAGGACTAACAAACCCTATTCTCTTATCCTGCTAGTTCTGATCAGCATTGCAAACATTTCAGGCTGTCAGCCCTTCAACTCTGGCAGGATCGATACCAATAACTGGGGGGGTATCCTCTACCCTCCAATGCTGACCTTTATCAGATCATGCGACATGATCATCCTCTCGGTATTGATGCTTTCGTCTCTCAGGTTTGTCAATTAAGCCCTCTTGTTACCTCTATTCAAGCCCTTCAGCTACTCTGAGCGTGTATTAAGATCATGCCCAAAAACGGTGGTAAGGGCCGGCCCGTCGGTCGTCCCGGTTGGTTCCTATTTTCTGTCTCTGATATCTTCTTCAAGCGGGCTTGGGTCAATCGACTTTTTGCCTCTCTATTGGCAGCGACATCAAACTTACGCCCCTCATCCCCGTTCCTCTCAAACCCATTAATCGACCGAGTAATTGGTCTGGTAACACCTGTTCTTCTCACTTTCAAGCACCTATAGCGTGATTCTAAACTCGAATTAAGTTGGTAAATAAAACCATTATAAATCCGTTTTACAACCCTTTTAATTGACTCCGTAATTTCATCTTGCAACTCCAAAACCTCACTTCTAGTCTCGGGTTAGGATTACAATGCTCCTAACATTCTCGGGCATTGTTACCTTTTTACTTCTACATTCACCCATTTGTCGTCTCTAAATGATAAAATCGCTCTTCTATCAAATAATTTCAGCATTTGGCAGGCAAATTAACTACAAATTTGAAAAGACAGGTTTTTGGCGCAACTAGATACCCTGTTTGGGAGAACTATCCAAACCAAACTAGGCGTCAATCACACACTCTAGAGGAAACACTCCTACCAATGAGGAATGGTAGAAGTAATCATAATCTATGGTTGGAAGTTAGATTATTCAAAAGTTTATTTTGCAACCATTTTTGAAGCAAAAAACATATAAATGAACCGCAGTGTTAGGGGGCATTTATTTGTAAATAGAAATAAAATAGTTGAATTCAATAAGATCGGATGAAATTAGTTAGGGCTGAAGAGGAATAAATAAGTTGTTCTGTTGGCCATCTTTCATCAACAGGCTAAGTTATTTGTTGCAGGGTGACAGCTAAGCTAGATTTATCCATGGGTTATAAAAAGAAAGAGGACGCTCCCAAACTTGGAAAGAGCCCCTTTTCAAGGAGTTTATGAAAAACCTATGACAGATCAAAAAGTATGGTCAGTTATTTCTACTTTCAATAAAAAGATGATATCTGGGAAAACGGGGAGAGATGAGATTCTTTTTGTTTATTATTTGATTTTGTTATATGATTTTGCTGTGAATAAAAGCCCAAAGGTTAAGGTGATGATGCCAAGGTTGTACTGCTTATATAAGAAGTGTTTGGTCCTAAAATCTTTTTTATTGTTTTCGCTGTTGTCAGTCTTTCTAGGTTGTGGTGATGAGTCTCCTAATCAAGATCAAGTTAGTAAGGATTTAGTTAAAGAGTTGCCCGTAGTTGATACAGGACCAGAAAAAGAGATTGTTTGGGAAAAGGACGGTCAGGAGATGGTGCTGATACCCGCTGGATCATTTGAGATGGGTGATTCCAAGAATGAGCCGGAGGAATGGATGGCGGATACAAAGCCATTACATACTGTGACTTTGGATGCTTTCTATATGGACATTCATGAGGTGACCGTCGGCCAGTTTAAGCATTTTGTCAATCAGACTGGATATAACTATAAATGGTGGAATGATGTGGCTACACTCTCACCAACTGATGGTCATCCAATGACTATCGTCAAATGGACAGCAGCTACAGCCTATGCTGAGTGGGCCGGTAAGAGATTACCAACCGAAGCCGAGTGGGAATATGTGGCTCGAGGAGGTTTAGAGGGCAAGCGTTATCCTTGGGGGGATGATCTAAGTTTGGCCACTGATTACGCCAACTATAAGGGGATGGGTGGTAAAGATAAGTGGAAGTATACAGCACCAGTAGGTAGTTTTGAACCTAATGGATACGGGTTGTACGACATGGCAGGCAATGTCTGGGAATGGTGTCAAGATTGGTATGATGAAAATTACTATAGTAACTCACCTGGCAAAAATCCACTAGGACCGGATTCTAGTCCACTAGGGTGGCGAGTTTTGCGGGGTGGTTCTTGGCGCCACCCTAGCTCGCGCCTGCGAGTGGCTTGCCGCGACCACTACCCTCCGGGTACGACGGACTCTCACCGCGGGTTTCGATGTGTGGCCGATATTCAATAAAGACAAAGGAATTGATAATGAAAAAGATTAGTTATTGTTTTTTGTTTATCTTGGTATTTTCTGTTTATGCTGAGAAGGAAAATTTGCCATTTATTTCTAAGGCTGAAGAACTGAAAACTATGAAAGGTAAAAAGATCATTTGGCAGAAAGACGGAGCTAAGATGGTAATAGTCCGGCCTTATAGACCATCCAACTATAAAGAAGAAAAAACATCTAATCAACTAGGTGAACCAATTACTAAAAAAGCTAAAGTAGATGAATCACCACCTCTATGGTTTGACGTGACAGAAGTTACAGTTGGTCAGTTTAAGAAGTTTTTGGCTGAATCAGATCACGAATTTAGTAGTGATTTATGGAAGGATATTTACGAAGTTTCGCCGACTGATGACCATCCAATGATCTATGTAAGTTGGTATGATGCGACGGCTTACGCTCAATGGGCTGGTAAACGTTTGCCAACTGAAACAGAATGGGAATTTGCCGCTCGTGGTGGCTTAGTAGGCAAAAAATATAGTTGGGGCGACGATAAGGCTTTAGCTCGTGATTATGCCAACTATCAAGGAACTGATGGCAAAGATAAATGGCAGTACACGGCACCAGTAGGCAGTTTTAAACCAAATGGTTATGAATTGTATGACATGGCGGGCAATGTCTGGGAATGGTGTCAAGATTGGTATGGTAGTGGCCAAGACCAAAAAGTATTGCGGGGTGGTTCTTGGTTCTATAACACCTACTACCTCCAGCTAGCTAATAGTACCTCCTACCATCCTGGTATTAGGACCTATCGCTATGGGTTTCGATGTGTGTCAGGATTGAATAACTTTGGCAGACCTAAAAACCGTCAAAAATCGAAGGAATTAAACCTTGATCGTAATTAAATGACATTCACAAAACCAACAAAAATGCCTAGCTGGTTTGCATGACGGAGGTCCAGCTAGGCACACTTTGGAAATACTCTATAATGTGATAAAAGAGTACTAACAAGTTAAATTTAATATATGTATTGTGCCATGGTGTGTTATCTTGGTGTTTAATCTTCGCACAACTTTTATTTTTTATAGGGTTTTCTTTTCGTTTTCCGCAGTTTTGCAGAGTTTTACAGGAAAAACCTGTAATTGACAGCCAGTTAACAGGAAATTTGGAATAAATGACAAGACAAAAACTAGAAAGCCCTATAAGTACCACTGAATGATAGGATCATTCTTTTTGTAAATGGAAATTATACCGAACAGAAGATGGGAAAAAGTAAGCTCTAATTTGATGTCTTTTCTAGATGAAATCATCCCACCAGAACCAATCCTCTACCCCAAGAAGTAGAAATTGATGATGTCCTACCTACCACCCACACATACCCCAATTGTGACAACAGTTCTAGGAACTTTTACTGAATCAAACTCAGGATATTTTGTATTGGCCCAAGCCCGCTTGAAGAAGGAATCAGAGACAGAAAATAAGAACCAACCGGGATAACCGGCGGACCGGCCCTTACCACCGTTTTTGGGCATGATCTTAATACACGCTCAGAGTAGCTGAAGGGCTTGAATGGGGGTAACAAGAGGGCTTAATTGACAGGCCTGAGAGTATGAAAGCATTAATGAGCCAGAAAGGAGCTATAACCTCTTAAGGGCTGAGTCTTGATATCTAAGAATCAAATTTCTAGATAGACTTAGTAAGTCAACTACCTCCAAATAGCAATTTTGTTGGTGGCTGCCCGTTGTCGTCGTTAACAGATGTCCTTGGTCTTTCATTTTTTAACTTGCAAAGACATCTAAAAAGGGTAGATCGTGGGTGGTAAGGATCGCAGTGGATACGAGTTCCGGTCATTCGCGATTCACTTCATTTTCTGTACTAATGTTCCGATGGATGAAAATGTTGGGTTTGACGTAAAATTCGATGCAGGCGTTGAATCGGATGGTAATCGGGTAGAGGTTGTTCGAATATTGATTTGGTACGGAAGAGGCGTTTCCACCAAGCCGATCGATTTGAGTATACAACTGGTAATTGTGCCGATCGTTTAGACACTTCGATATTGTTTCCTACAGGCATATTTATTTAACCAAACAAATGGGCCAAAGATTTCTTGAATGAAGTTTAGTAACTAGATTATCGGTTGTACAAATCGGCCGAATCTTAATATTGTTTTTTTTGAACTGCTAGTTGTTGCTGATTTTTGCTGATGTTATTGATCTTTTCCGACCGAATATCACGCTTCGTGGTTTCAATTCCTTTAATCTTTCCTGCCCGTATGCTTCGTTTTACTCCTTCAATGTTGAGTCGTTTTTGAATTGTGTGTTTTTTAATCGTCATACAAGCCTCTTTGAAAATTGATCTAGTTGTCAAGGTATTAGCCCATTCTAGATGGAATTACGTTCCCGCAACAAAAAGCGTTTCGGCTAAAAACAATTAAGACAACAAAAAGCCTAGATTTTTGCAATTTAATCTGATTCTGAGAGGTATCTTTCTCGCTTCAATCATTTAGTTAAAGAACCTGTAAATTACTAATTTGTACGGAGATAACTCTAAACAAGCGCGAACCAACAGATGGAATCTTTTTAAGGATGAAAAACTTGGAATTAGCGGAGCATATAAAATTTGGTTTTTCAGATCTACGACCCAATTAGAGAAAGATGAGATCCGGACTGTAAATACTTTTTCAGTATTAACACAAATTACAGTGAGAAGAATGGAATGAAGTAATGGAGATTACAGTTCCTAGGAGAAAATCGTATCTTTTGAGATTAATGTTGATTAAAGAAAAATATTGGTTGGGCTATCTTGAAAATAGCTTTTCACGTTATCGTGAATCTTTGGATGGTCCAAAACATCCTCTTTCTGTAACCATTCAATGTGATGATGTTGCTCTAACATGGAATCCTCAATAATAGAAATTTTTTCTTTTTGAGACAGAGGAAGCTCAAACTGACAAGCAATGGTAACATAATGAGTTCCACAGCTGTCATCTTGGAAATTATTCTCGTAGATGTGGTCGTAAAGACCTTTTAATCGTAATTGACTAGTATGTAATGGAAACCCAACTTCTTGTTTAGAGATCCTCTCTAAACCTTCTGATAAATATTCATTTTTATATACTTTTCCACCAGGGACAAAAAGGCTACCTCGAGCGGGATTGTTACTTCTCTCTCCGACCAATAATCTGTTTTGGAAAAAAATGAGTAAATCAATCGAAACCAGTTGTGTCAAGCTTAATGCTTGAAAATAGTCTTCTTGACTTAAACGTTTCTTTTTCATAAAATCCTTCATGGGTCTTGTCCCAAATATTTATAAACGCTTTGCAACTGCATATTCTGACTATACTTTCTGAATATCGATCTTTTTACCATTCTCGATTTATTTCACCGACATATGTAAAACCAATCAAATACTAATGCCAAGTTCCTTACGAAACAAACCATTTTTGCTTACCAGGTGAAAGGATAGCAACCATGTTATCATCCACTTAGTGGTTTGCTTCAACGCTACTAAATCATTTGTACTTTTCGGGATATTAAAAATATGCTTAATCAGGTTTGCAAGGTTGGTTAAAACGGTAGATGTTTTTGCTGATATCAGGTAAGGCTTGCCAATTGTCTTCGAGCAAAGTGTATCGAAAAATAGTTGAATTATCCGGTTCATGATGGAATCGACGAAAATATACTAATGCCAACATTGGTCGAGGTTGAGCTGTTTTATTAGGCATTCCTCTGTGCCAGCAACGCATATCTCTAATCACCAATGACCCCGCAGGTATTAGCATTCGTACTGAAGCTAAACTTTGAACTCTTTTTTCTAAACTTAGCTGATTGTCTTCGGGCCGATCAACCATTAGGTGGGAGGAAGGCCAAACTTCGGTCGCACCATTTTTTTCGGTGAAATCGACCAAAGGAATGTTAATTACAGCTTTGGTCATAGGTAGAACATATGGCGTATCTGGAAATAGGTGGCCTGCATCCCGATGAATATGCTGAATTGAGCAATTCGGCCAGGCGGTATTATTACCGTAAGGTAAATAGCTAAAAAAGTTATCCCCCAATGTCATTTTCAGAATCTGCATAGCAAATGGGTTTTGTACAATTAGTGGATCTAAGAATGGTTCCTTCATTGGAGGACTAATACCGCCGTGATTGTTGGGCCATTGCTTGCCGTATTTGTACTTTGCTTGATCCAAATATTGGTCAAACAATTCGGCAATCCAACCAGGTTCAAACACTGATTTTAGTATGACATAACCGATTTCTCTTAATTGCCGACAGGCTATTTCTAAGCTACCAGTATCCAACTGACTGGATTCTCGTTCACTTGGTGAAATTTGCATTGTTAATCTCCCTTTTAGTTTTTGATTCTTCGTCTAAACTTAGACTCAGCCTATTTCCCAAGTATAGCAGATAACAAATTAGTTATACCATTACGGGCACAAAGGTTTTGGATTGATTGAATTGTCGGGTTTTGATATAATCCAGACATTGTGCTGAGTGTTAGCGTGCCATTAAAATCTCTTCGTTTCTACTTGATCGTTTTCTTAACTGTGTGTTTGGTAGATCCTGCTTGGTGTAAAATCATCTACGTGCCGAAAGATTTTCTCACCATTCAGACGGCTATCGAAAACTGCCAAAACCAAGATCAAATCATCGTCTCACCCGGTCACTATAGAGAAAATTTACGATTCAACGGTCAGGATATTATCCTCCGGTCAACCAATCCAAATGATCTAGAGATCGTTCAACAAACCGTGGTTGATGGAGGTGGAATATCGGCTGTTATTACTTTGTCTGGAAATGAAACCTCAGACTGTCAAATTGCTGGATTAACTTTGACTAATGGGCGAAAAACCATTGGGGCTGGTATTTCAGGTAATGGATCAGCAGCTACTATCGCTCTCAATCAGATCATTGGTAATCGTGCTATTTCCGATGATGGCAGACAAGCACATGGTGGAGCAATAGCTCAATGTAACGGAATAATCACAAGCAACCAAATCCTGAATAATTGGGTTGAATCAACCACAGCTAGTGGCAGTGGAGGTGGAATCTATCAGGCGAGTGGAACCATTGTCAACAATATTATCGCAGGTAATACTGTTTCAGTACTATGGAATGCCAGTGGAGGTGGACTATCAACTTGTCAAGCAGACATCATTAATAATACGATTGCTTACAATCGTACTGTTACCTTGTCGGCGCTGGATGGATATGCTTTCGGTGCCGGAATTAGTAATTGCAACGGCCTAATTCAAAATTGCATTCTTTGGGATAACTCACCTAGTAAAAGTGGGCAGATACACAATAGTACAATACCCATGTACTCCTGTTTAAACGATGAAAATGGAAAGAGTAACTATAATATAGATCAAGACCCACTTTTTATATCCAAGACTGATCTTCGTTTGCAAGCTGAATCGCCGTGTATCAACCGAGGTAATCCAAAAAATTCACCGATAACTGACCTAACTCACTACCGGCGAACACAACCGGACATTGGGGCCTACGAATGGAGGCCAACTCCTATAGTTAATACATTATCAAGTGAATTAAGTGATGGGCAGATATGGTTTCGAGGTTCAATAGACCAAGGAGTCGACAAAAAACTGAAATCTTTTTTTGAATATGGACCTACTCTAAACTACGGATTGAAAACACCAATTCAATTGATCCCCCTGCAAACACTTGAAGAATCAATAGAAATCCGACAGCTAATGAATAATTTACAAGCAAACACTACGTATCACTTTCGCTTAGTAGTAGTCTATGAAAGAGGGCGTAGCTATGGTCAAGACCAAATTTTGATGTTGGGTCAGCCTATCGTTAGAGTTCCAGATGACTATTTAACTATTCAAGAAGCCATCGATGATGTACCTAATGGATACCGAATTGTAGTCCGAGATGGGATCTACTCTGGCAATTTGGATATGAAGGGCAAATCATTGCTGTTACAGTCTGAGAACGGCGCTGAGAGTTGCATTATTAATAGTCAAGCTCAGGGAAGGGGAATTGTCTTTCAAACCTCGGAGACTAATGAAACCGTCATTGAAGGTTTTACCATTACTAACGGCTGGGCTGACGAGGGTGGTGGTATTGCTTGTTTTGGATCTTCACCAATTATTCGTGATTGTATTGTGGTCGAAAACGTAGCCAATCAATATGGTGGTGGAATTTATTGTCACAATGCCGAACCAATTTTGGAGAATTGCCACGTTTTGCAGAATAAAGGTGGTGGCATTTATAGCTTGGATGCTTCACCCAAAATTAGTCATTGTTTGATCGAACGGAACATAACAGCTGGTGATGGTGGCGGAATTTACTGCCATAAATCGAACATTCAAGTTGACAGCACTATCATTCGTCGTAATCGAGCTGATTATTCCGGTGGTGGGTTATACTGTCGGGATGCTCAGCCATATTTGGTCAATTGTATAATTGATTACAATGTAGCCACTAAAGGTGGTGCATTAAGCGCAAATTTCTATGCTCTCCCTACACTGATCCACTGCACTATTGTTTTTAATCAAATTGAAACCTCAACCTCAAAAGCCACCAGTGGTGCTGTATACGCTGACAAAACAGCTTCCCCTCGGATCTACAACTCAATTCTGTGGTTGAATGGAAACAATCCCATTGAATTTTTAGGCGATGTTTTGCAAATCAGGTATTCGGCCGTTGAAGGCGGTTTTCCTAACATTGGTAATATCAATGCGATACCAATTTTGGCTGATACTGAGCAATATGAGTACTACGTCTCAGATCAGAGCCCTCTCATTGGCGGCGGAAGTCCAGATTGGGCGGCTACTATCGATTTTGAAGGAAATCTCAGAGCCAATCCTCCAACTATTGGTGCTTACGAAATTGGTCGTTACATACCGGATATACATTTAATCCAGACACAATCAGATGTTGGGTCTATCATCACGCCATCAGGCGAAATTTCAGTAAAACGACTGGAGAATCAGAATTTTCAATTCACAACTCAAGCTGGATATCAGCTGGTTGACATCTTCGTTGATGGTAACTCTGTTGGCCCCGTTGAAAACTATAGCCTAGAAAGAATCAAAAAAGATCATCTCATTACCACTACTTCGATTAGTTATCCAGTGAACCTTCAGGCCGAGGCCTCTATAGAAACTTATCAAGGGGAGCCCATCTCGATTGAACTAACATTACTAAATATACGTGGGGAACCCACAGTACCATTGAGCCCTATTCGACTGGCATTGGACTCAGATACTGAAGGTGTCTTTATGACAGGTAATATCATGAATCCACCAGCCACTGAATTAGTCATACCCGTTGATCAAAACTCAGCCACCGTATTTTTTTCTACCCACCAACTAGGACAAAGCCTAATTCGTATTAGTCATCTTGCGAACGATGAACTCTCCAAAATCAATCCTGTTACCCACAGTTTACAAGTCGTTACTGCACTTGAACGAATTCAGGTAGATGGTAGCCCAATAGGTATCGGACAGACAGCAACGATCACGTTAATTGGCAAGCCAAGTGGGGATCAATCGGCTGCGACTTTTTCTATCCTTGGCCTAGTTGAAAATGTGGTTGCAACTGCTAGTCAAGATCAGCCTACTCACTATGTTGGATACTTTACTCCTATTTTAGACCAGCACCTAAAAGGTACATACGATGTAGTTGGCCAGATTGGCTATAGCAAAGAAAAATTAGCTGGTTCGATCGAACTCATAACTGAACCTCGGTTATTATCTCCACAAATCAATCCACGCGCTCGGAGTGGAGAAGAAATACAATTATCAGTTGCTGCCAATCGACCCGGGTTACAGGTTATAGCCGACATTTCAAAGCTTGATACCACGCAATCGAAGCCAATTTTACTGGAAATAACTGAGGAGAATGACGTCGATGATGTATATATCTATTCGGCTACGCATGCTATTAGTTATCAGACACAGGCCAGTGATGGTAGTAAGACTGTGCGCTTTTCTGCTACTGACCCACAAGGTGATTTGGCTACACCGATGCTAGCCCAAGTTCAACTCAAAAATGAAGTCTCATTTGAATTAAATATCCCAGAAGATGTAAGTCTTATTTACCTTCCCTTGGTTGTTGATCAAGTCAATCAACAGAAAAAACCGATTCGTCAGGTTTCGGATTTATATGAGGTACTTAGTCCAGAAGTAAATTTTTTAGTTACCTACCAGCCCGAAACAGCTGATTGGGTCAGTTATTTCGGGGATCACCCAGCCAGTTTTCGGGGTGACGTACCGATTACCAATGCTACTGGTATAATCGCGGTCATGCGGCGTCCGGTGACATTATTTTTGACTGGAAAAGTACTAGACCACCGGCTCAGACTGAAGGGAGGTTTGAACCTTATCGGATTACCGAGGCAAGATCCACGATTAACTGAAGTAGGAGACCTGATACAGTTAGACTCAGTGGGTAATTCCATCACGCACCTGATTGTTCAGTCGGACATAGTAGACCCGATTGATCGAGCTAAAGATCAGCATTTTCGTCGGTTTTTAGCTGTTGCTTTCCCTGATTCCGATGGCACCGTTAATCTCGTACGAAATGAACCTATTCAAGCTGGAAAAGGACTGGTAATGATTACTCGCGGGCCAGAAACTATTGTCGTTCAAGGTGATCCCTGGCCAAGTAAAACAAACGAATTTTCTTCAAAGTCTGCTCCTACCATTTTGCCTGTTGAGCCTATTTGCGACTTGATTTTGGTGAGAGGAACTTTACCGACAGTATCGTTCCTTTCGGCCCAAAGCTTAGTATTAGACAGTGTTAGAGTTGTTAATCGATCTAACCACTTAGTTGCAAGTTGCCAACTGAGTAATAAGTTTGCTCTGGATCCTAATCAACGGTCAATGGATTTTTCGCTGACATTAGTTGGACTAAATACACAGTTCGATAAATTAGATCCGGATAGGTTGATTCATCAACCAACACAAGTTGGAGACCAACTAGAAATCCAGATATTCTATGCCGATGGTTCCACTCATAATTTTTACCACTCTGTGACAGCTACTGAGTTGATCAATCGATTGATTGATTTAGGACCGTTGCTTCATAGTGGCCAGTTACCATCGAAAACGCAACTACTAGGTAACTATCCTAATCCTTTTAATCCGGAGACGTGGATCTGTTACGATTTAGCCAACCCAACTCAAACGGAAATTTCAATCCATAATACTAATGGTATGCTAATCCGACGAGTTAATCTGGGCAACCAACCTGCGGGTACTCACACTTATCATTGGGACGGGAGAGCCGAAAACGGTGAGTTAGCCGCTAGTGGGATTTATTTTTATACTTTCAAAACTCTGGAATTTGAGTCAACGAAAAAAATGGTAATCCTCAAATAGGAAACCAGTAATGTCCAGCAATAACAAGAAAATGATTTTGGGTTGGTATATGTACGATTGGGCTAACTCTGCATTTGCCACAACTGTGATGGCTGCGGTTTTACCCATTTACTATAGCCAAGTGGCTGGCGCAACGCTTGAAGGTAATCTGGCTAGTGCATATTGGGGATATACGAATACAATTGCTTTGTTAATCAGTGCATGTTTAGCACCGATTTTGGGTGCTATCGCTGATTTTTCAGGTTTAAAAAAACGTCTCTTATTATCATTCGCAGCTTTAGGTATCTTTTTTACGGCTCTTCTTTATTTTATAAAAAATGGGGATTGGCTGTTTGCATCACTTCTATTTATTTTGAGTAGTGTGGGTTTCAGTGGGGCAGATCTTTTCTATAACTCACTTCTACCACACATTGCCTCGCCTGATGAAATTGACCAAATCTCTACCAAAGGGTACGCACTAGGCTATCTCGGTGGAGGGATCTTATTAGCCATTAATATCGCTATGATTGAGTTAATTGGAGGCGAATTTGCTGCTCGGTTATGCTTTCTGAGTGTTGCAGCGTGGTGGACTGTGTTTACTATTCCTCTTTTGCTTAATGTTAAAGAGCCAGCGACATTTCATCAGACAGATTCTACAATCAATCCTGTGATAGCCGGGTTCAGACAGTTGAAAAAAACATTTAACGACTTAAAACAATATCGTCAACTGTTATTATTCTTAACAGCTTTCTGGATTTATAATGATGGAATCGGTACGATAATCAAAATGGCAACAATTTACGGCGCTGAAGTTGGTATTAGCCGAACGGATTTAATTGGAGCCTTACTCTTAACCCAATTTGTCGGGATTCCTTTTGCTATCGGGTTTGGACACTTAGCAAAGCTGATAGGTACTAAATCTAGTATTTATATTGGCTTAGCAATTTATACTCTTATTTCTATCGCTGGCTACTTCCTATCAACGGCTCTTCACTTCTGGGTATTGGCGTTTATGGTTGGCACAGTTCAAGGAGGAACACAAGCCCTGAGTCGATCATTATTTGGATCGATGTCTCCTAAAGCAAAAACCGCTGAATTTTTTGGGTTTTATGGTATGAGTTCTAAGTTCGCCGGAATCGTAGGTCCACTTCTCTTTGCCATCGTTGGGCAGATCACTGGCTCTAGTCGTCTAAGTATTGTTGCCTTGGTTATATTTTTTGTATTAGGTGGTATTATTTTGAGTCTGGTTGATGAAGAAGAAGGGATTCGTGTCGCCCGCGCAACAGATGCGGCTGTCAGGTTATAGAAAATAGCATTATACCTTTGTATCAGTATAGCTTTGAGTATGTAAATAATTCAAAAAACTATGGGTAATAAATCAAACAGAAAACATCACTACTTGTCAGAACAAATAAGAAGATAGGTGAGTGGGATTTCAGTTCTACCGGATGTAACCGAGTGAACATGAAGAAGGCCCCTGATGCTTGAGCTATTTCAAAGCTTCGTGAATTAGGTATGGAACATTGATACCGCATAAGCTAGATAATTTCTATCGGCTCGTTATATTGGCTTTGAGCCTTTCACTGCCAGCTACTGTAACAAAGTTAGTTGGGTTCTGTTTAATCGTTGGACTAGGATTTTTGGCTTGTAGCCCCGACTTGCCCGAACCGACCGCTGATTTTTACGCAAAACAAGGTTGGAGTCAGTACAAAAGTGGTCAATACGATGATGCCAAAAGCAGTTTCGAATTGGCTCAGCGGCTAAATCAGGATAGCGCAGAAGCTTCATTAGGTTTAGGTTGGTTAGCATTTGTAGAGTCAGCAGATCTGCAAACGGCTAAGGGACAGCTGGAAAATGCTTTACTATTAGCTAACCAAGATGGTAATCAGGATTTGCTCAACGATGCTCGTGCTGGTCTAGCTGGTATTAATTTGTCATTAGAGCTATATCAGGATGCGATCAAGTATGGTGAACAGATTGAGGATGGTTATCAGTTTACCAGAGGAAGGCCTAATTTCGGGTATAGAGAACTGACTTTATTACTAGCTATTAGTTATTTTCACTTAGGCAACTATGACGAGTCAGTTGAAAAAATTCAACAACTCAACCCGAAGTTTAGCTGGCAACCTGATGATTCACCAGGCAAAATCTTGAAAGAGCTCGAAAAACGGAGTTAAACAGGACATTTGACTATCCGAAAATCTCCATTTCACCATATTAAGCTTTTAATTTTGCTATTAAGTCTGGCTTTCTCCAGTTGCTCGGTCGCAGTCAGTCAAAATGGCCAGTTGACCGATCAGCCCACACCCGTTGATAGTTCACTTCCCGATAAGGTTTTCGTTATTGATGTCATTGGGCCGATCATTTACTTCAATTTGGGTTTCGAGCAAGGTGTCAAAAAAGGTATGCGATTTGACATTCTGGGTGAGACTAACAATGTAGAAAACAAGGCTGATCTGCCTAAGAAAGGTTGGATAATTGTCTCCGAAACCTACGCTGATGTTTCCAAAGGTGAACTGAAAGAGATTAGCGGACTTGCACCAGAAATTGGCGACTTGGTGGTGTTTCATCCACAAGCCTCGGCCTTACTGACAGATTCTATTCGAGAGATAAAGAAACCTGTGGCTCAAAATCAAACATTAGAGAAAACTCGAAAATTGCCTCAGTTTTCAACTATTAACTGGAAACAATGGGGGGGGGTTGGTGTCGGTCTTGCTGCAGGTTACTTATCCTTAAAGTCTCATCGTTCGATGGAACAATCACTTGAAACCTACAATGATGCTATGAATGAGGGCAAGTTGGCAGAAATGGATGTGGCGAAATCTCAGATAAATGAACATCACCGAAATCGATTAATTTTTGGTATTACTGCCGCTAGCTTGTTAGGTTTTTCTGGTTATCAAAAATTTTTAAGCTCTAGTGGTGAAGAGAAGATTTTTTTTAATCATATCTCCAAACCTCATAATCTTAATTTTTCCTCTACCTACATCTCAATTTCTAGCTCATTATTCGGTATTGTCTGGCACTCAAGTTTTTAGAAAAGATTCGTAGATAATCAGCCCAGTTATGGGTGGCCAAATTGATAAAAAAGAACTATTACCAAACATTAGGTATTCCACCTAACGCAACTTCAGATGAGATACGACAAGCTTACCGGCGTGCGGCGGTTCGTTATCATCCAGATAAAAACCCAAACGACCATACGGCGGAAGATAAGTTTAAAGAAATTTCGGAAGCCTATGGTGTCTTGGGCAATCCGGATACACGACGTGAATATGACCGATTAGAGGGCTTTTCTAATATTTCTGCCAATAGTAGACGGAATACAGACCCAGTCAATTCGAAATCTACCATCAACGATATTTTTAATGATTTGTTTAAAAATAGACCCAGCCGAGAGTTCAACGAGAAAAACAGCTCCACAAAAAAACAAGAATCACCAGTTAGTCGTAATGCTCCTATCCATCATAAAAAGAAAGGGGCTAATATTCAGCAACATATCACAGTGTCTTTTCGAGAATCAATTTTGGGTGGTGAAGCGATGCTCCAAATCAGTCGAGATGAACCATGCCAGAAGTGTAATGGAGAAGGAACAAAATCAGATTCAACCAAAGCTATTTGCCCTCGTTGTATTGGAACTGGTAAAGTAAAAGGTAATGATACCTGTTCTCGTTGTCGGGGAACGGGCATTATCATTCATCAGCCTTGTAGTACATGTAGCGGTTGGGGAGTCAACGCAAAAGAACGGAAGTTGAAAGTCAAAATCCCCCATTCAATTGAGGAAGGAAAGTCTCTAAGGCTGGCAGGACAGGGGAATTCTGGTCTGTTAGGTGGCGATAGTGGCGACCTAATGGTTGAAATTAAGGTTTCACCCGATCCATTTTTTGAAAGAGATGGGAATGATTTGCGTGCCGAAGTACCTATTGGTTTCGCCAAGGCTGTACTTGGCGGGCAAGTAAAAATTCCTACACTTAGCGAGTCAGTCGTGTTTTCAATTCCTAAAGGGACACAATCGGGACACACATTTCGTTTGAAGGGACTTGGTATTTGCCAAGAAGATCAACAGGCCGGAGATCTTTTGATCACTGTCAGTATTAATGTGCCAAGGACAGTCAGCGATAAACAAGAGCAATTGTTGCAAAAACTTTTGGATTTGGAGGAGAAAAATTAAGTGGAAGGTAAAAACTCAGTTGGCGTGGCAGTTATCGGAACTGGCCGAATCGGCCAACTACATATAGAAAACATTACTAGTTTTATACCCGAGGCTGAGTTGATGGCAATTGCTGATGTTAACCCTTCATCAATTGAACATGTAGCAAAAAAATTTGCTATTCCAACTGTCTCAACCGATTACCTTCAGTTATTAGACCGGTCAGATATTGAGGCTGTTGTTGTTTGTTCTTCCACCGATACACATGCTCAGATTATTCAAGATTCAGCTCAGGCTGGTAAGCATATCTTTTGTGAAAAACCAATTGATTTAGACTTAGAACGAATTGACCAAACGCTGAAGATCGTCGATATAACCGGTGTCAAATTACAAATCGGTTTTCAGCGCCGCTTCGATGTGAATTTTCGACACTTGAAGGATCTTCTACTGAAAGATCAAGTGGGACAATTACATTTGCTACGTATTACCAGTCGCGATCCGGCTCCACCTCCCATCGACTATATAAAACTTTCAGGTGGTATTTTTTTGGATATGATGATCCATGATTTTGATATGGCACGTTTCATTACAGAGAGTGAGGTCGTCAAAGTTTACGCAAGTGGTGCGGTTCTGGTTGATCCAAATATTGGCTCCGTAGGTGATATCGATACGGCCGTTGTGACACTCGAATTTGCAAATGGGGCCATTGGGAGTATCGATAATAGCCGGCAGGCTGTTTATGGCTATGATCAGCGAGTTGAAGTCCTAGGCAGTAATGGCATGCTTCAAGCTGAAAATGACCAGAAACATACGGTAGCCATAAGTAAAACTGACAAAATTCAACGGTCTTCTCCCCCTTTCTTTTTTCTTGAACGATATCGCATGGCATATGTAGACGAAATTAAATCTTTCATCGATTCGATTCAGAACGACCGTATTCCACTAGTAACAGGTGAAGACGGAAGAGCGCCAGTAGTCATTGGGTTGGCAGCACAACATTCTTTAACTGAGAAACGGCCAGTTTATCTAACTGAAATCGAGAATATGAAATCAGTCAGCTAAGTTGGTCTTAGAAAATGATATAGATCATATTCGAGTTTTTTCTTACAATTAGTGAAGTGTCAACAATGAACAATATTATAAAGTCGAACAGACGCACAAATATGATTGTCATCCATGATTTATAACAAAGTACGTATCTAAAAATTGTAGTTTATAAGCTGTTGAAGTGGAATTTAATCGCTATCACGAGGGAGTAACAATGAAACAGATCATAAAAATATTGAGTAGACAAGTGAAATTTGCTTGTCTCATTCTCACCCTGACGTGTTCTTTATCGCTAGCTAAGGAAACTTTTTATTCAGCTTTAGAAAGTAAGGCCGAAGTAGAAAAAGAGGGTGGACAAGTTTTGGGAACCGCTAAATTTGTTGAGGCCAAATGGGGAAACGGATTTTTAGCCGCTGAAGGAAAGGACGTAGTTGCTTTTCCGGTTGAAGATCGTTTTACTAAATTAGAAGAGGGTACTGTTGAATTATTTGTTAAAATGGGTGTTGATGCTAAACAAATGACCGGTGAAATTTTCTTTTGGTTCACTTATAAAAGGGCAACTGATGCTATTTTCTTACAATTCGATGGCCGTAAGGGGGCGGGTATAACCGGAATGAGGATCAAAAGTGGTGGTGGTTGGCATGATGCGTATAGCAAACCCGTCAAATGGAAAAAAGGAGAAGTGCATCACATGGCTGGAACTTGGGGGCCTGATGGTATAAAGCTATACCTAGATGGGGAGCTAGCCGCTGAAGATGAGTTCAAAGGTGGTCCAAAGCAGTTTGCAAAAACTTTTAGTATAAACAATGTAGAGCCAGAAAAAGTCGGAAATTTTGCTTCCAAGTGTATCATTGACGAAGTGCGGCTATCCGACCACCAGAAAAAACCAGATGAGTTAATTTTGGACCCTAAAGAATTTTTCCCAGTTCATCCGAAAGGAAAAACAGCTACAACTTGGAGCTATCTTAAAACACAGGCTGACTAATGGTACTGACCAAGTTCGTTGAAATGAAACTAGTAGTAAGTGGTTCTGACCTCGTTCTTATTTACATTAATTAGTTGGGGGTGTGATTAGATAGATTAACTTTCATTTAGTCAATTTAGTAGCACCTAGTCGGTCTCTCCTAGAACAGAAATTTCCGTTCACCCATAAAGGAACTATTACAATGGAGTGAAGTGTGGCCTGATTTACTTAAGGGGTGGTTTAGCAAAACTAGTGCCGGTAAATCATGATAATACTTGAGACAGTTTGATCAAGGTATCTGTTGTAGAATAGCAACTTTGTTGTGTGTGATATTTCTATCGAAGTTCTTTATTTTAATTGTTGACTTAATAGATTGAAAAACTTCAGTTTGAGTATAATAATCATTTCATTAGCTCCCTATTTTCTGGATATTTATTAAATAATAAGGAACAGAATTATCATGAAACATAAGATTAGATTCGGTATTATTGGAATTGGTGGTACTATCGGTGGAACAGCTAAAATTTTAGTGAATGAGACAGAAGCGGAGTTAGTGGCGCTAGCTGATCCAGATCCAAATCGTCGAGCAAATATTCTAGACGGAATACGAGGCGTCGAAACTTTTGACGACTACAAGACAATGTTGCAACAAGTTCAGCTTGATGCTGTTTGTATTGGTCTGCCAACCTGGATGCACGCATCTGCAACCCAAGATGCCCTAGAATCTGGCTTACATGTCCTCTGTGAAAAACCACCTGCCAATAATGCAGAAGAGATGAAGCCCTTGGCTCGATTGGCATCAGACAAAAATCTATCCTGCATGTTCGTTCGTCAATCACGCTTCACACCACAACTGATGGAAGGACGACGTTTAGTTACCAGTGGTGAATTAGGCGATGTTTATTATGTAGATACTCGTTGGGTTCGTACTCGGTGGTGTTCAGCCAAGGGTTGGAGACATGACAAGGCGAAAGGTGGAGGTGTTTTGCTAGATTTAGGTATTCATGCTATCGATAATGCTTGGTTTATGATGGGTTGTCCTAAACCAATAGAAGTTACTGCGGGGTTGTACAACGCATTTTCAGACTTAGCACCAGATGGACAAATCTATACTGCCGACGATGCAGCCTGTGGGTTGATACGATTCGACAATAATTGTGTCTTACATTTTACTGTCGCTTTCTCGCTTAATACGGCTGACGGAAAAACGTCGGAGGATAATCAACCAATCGCAACTGAATATCAACGTGTTAGTTTACATGGAACAAAGGGTGGATTAGAAGATGGACGCCAGTTAATCGGTACTGCTCAGGGGGTTGAAGTGAAACCTATCGACACATCAGCCTATAGTGGTGATGCCGTTACTTTACAAACCCGCGAATTCATTCGGTCAATTAAAGAAGAAGATCAACCACTTAATTCTGCAGATCAAGCAGTTATGTTGATGCAGATGCTAGATGGGGCTATGGAATCGAGTGATACTCGATGTGCGGTAGCAATTGAAGAGTGACAAAGCTATGTGATATCATTCCGTTCATTGTTGCTTTTCGACCAGATTGGTAATCAATTTTTTCAATTCTATTTTAGGAGTTTTTATGGCTATTTTTCTCCACACCCGAATTCGCGTTAGTGATTTAGACCAGTCTATCAAATGGTACCAAGACCATCTTGGATTTCAAGTGATTAGTAGAAGTGATAAATCACCCGCAGGTAACCAAATTGTTCACCTAGAGTTACCAGGTAATGACCATACTCTAGAGCTAACTTACTCCGACGATTATGACGTAAATGTACCAGAAGACCTGATGCACTTTGCAATCGGTGTACCTGATTTGATTGCTTTCTGTAACCAATTAGAAAATGAAGGCGTGGAAATTTGGCCTAGCGATTGGCGCCAAACTTTCCCAACGGGACGTAAAATGGCATTTATAGACGATCCAGACGGATACGAGGTTGAACTATTAGAGCGTGCTGAAGAAAACTAAGTCTTTTGAAATCCCCTTTTATTAGTTCGTTTTCTTCTCTTTTAACTGAACAGAAAAATGAAGATTCAGTCGATATTGACCTAAAATCGAGTGTTGAAATCGTTTCAATCTTTCAGAAAGAGGATCAAAAAGTGTTGTCTGCTGTCGAGGAGCAGGCTTCCGCTATTGCGACTGCTATCGATATGGTAGTAGTCGCCTTTCGAAATGGTGGACGGTTGCTCTACATGGGAGCTGGAACTAGTGGTCGATTAGGTGTATTAGATTCTTCAGAATGTCCACCAACATTCAATACTGAACCAGGTCAAATCCAAGGACTAATTGCTGGGGGTGACCAAGCTTTACGCCGGTCAGTAGAAACAGCCGAAGATAGCCATAAAATGGGGAGCCAGGTCATCCGGGACCACTCAGTCTCTAACGTTGATATCGTAGTAGGTATTGCTAGCAGTGGACGGACACCTTACGTTTTGGGCGGACTAGAACAAGCTCATTTGCTTCAAGCTCAAACTATTCTCATCTGTTGTGTTCCTTCTAGTCCAAGTGATGCCGATATTAGTTATATTAACCATTATATTCGACCACAGGTTGGTCCAGAAATTATTGCAGGTTCGACTCGTCTCAAAGCAGGAACAGCAACTAAGTCAGTTTTAAATATGTTGACGACCGGAGCTATGATTCAAACAGGGCGCGTTTACGGTAACTTGATGGTCAATATGCAAGCAAGCAACAGTAAAATCAGAGATCGGGCAGTACGGACTGTAATGAGTGTTACTGGCTGTGAACGACCAATAGCGGAGTCTACTTTAAATCAGACTGATGGTCGTGTGAAGGAGGCTATTGTCTGCTTGATTCGGGGGGTCGATGTGTCAATAGCAACTGAATTATTAGAAGCGGAAAACGGTTTTTTACGGCCTGTTTTGACCAATCCAGATTCCAGCTGATTGCAGCCCAAATTATCTTTTGGGCTGAAGAACCAATCGATAACGTGTTGTGTCATGGGTTAATTGATCTTTAGTAGACAACTGAGCTTGTGGTGTCTCTCCGTTGATTAAGAACTCCTCCCCTTTTTGTGGGTATCTTTGAATGTAGCGAAGACGCAATTCATTCCAAGGCATTGACGTCCAATCAGGATTTCCTGGTTGGCCTAAGTCTTCTTGTAAATCGTAGATGCCATAATAGTTATTGGGGTTTTCAAAGAAATGCGTCAGTAATTTATCACAGTCAGCTAATCGATAGTGAGTCCCCCATCCTTCATTTCGTGCTAGTGGTAAGCTATTAGATGATTCAGAACCAGTTGGTAGGAGGTGGTTCTTTATTCTCTCTACTTCGTTTGTATTTGGTGATTGAGTGCTCATCGACTCGCCGCCTGTGTTCAGACTGAGTCTGATTATCAGAGAGGTAATGCTAACAACCAACAATAAAATGCCTATAATAAAAAGGCGAATACGCTTGATTTTCACGACTTTATCCTCTATACATTGCTAGTTTTTGACTAACGGAGACCAAATTTTGAAAATTGCTTACTTCGATTGCTTTTCTGGTATTAGTGGAGACATGACACTAGGTGCTCTAGTCGATACTGGAGTTGATCCTCAACATATTACAGAAAAGTTGACTAAACTCAACGTAAATAATGAATTTACTCTGACTTTTGAACGGACGAAAAAACAGGGGATTTCAGGTACAAAAGCCTTAGTAAGTCAAACGAGTGATCGCCATCATAGTCGTCATCTAGCTGATATTTTTTGTCTGTTAGACGAAAGTAAATTAGATGAAAAAATAATCGGTCAATCGAAAAAAATTTTTGATCGATTAGCCACTGCAGAGGCTAATGTCCATCAGATGCCCAAGTCAGAAGTTCATTTGCATGAAGTTAGTGCGATTGATTCAATTGTTGATATTGTTGGTTCAGTTATCGCTTTAGATATATTGAATGTTGAAGAAATATTTGCTTCACCGATTTCGGTTGGTACCGGATTCGTTCGTTGCTCTCACGGACTAATGCCGGTTCCAGTGCCAGGAACAATGGAATTATTGAAGGACGTTACAATTCGGCAGACTCAAATCCGAAAAGAACTAGTCACACCAACAGGAGCAGCAATTATTACTACATTAGCTGCTGGTTTTGGACCAATGCCAGAATTGACTGTCATGCAAACGGGTTATGGTGCTGGTAGTCGGGATCTACCTGAGACACCAAATCTCCTTAGGGTTATTATCGGAGAAAAAAAAACGGCCTAATCCCGGAAAAAGCCCAAAAGTCGTCACTAATTGATCAGATTATGGTCATCGAAACGAACGTAGACGACCAGTCAGCTGAAATTACGGCCTGGGTCATGGACCAACTGCTCGCAACTGGAGCTTTAGATGTTTTCTTAACGCCCATACTAATGAAAAAAGGGAGACCCGCCACTAAAATAACAGTCCTTTCAACAATAGAACAACAATCTACATTAACTCAATTACTTCTACAACAAAGCACCACTTTTGGTGTTCGCTCTTATTTAGCAGATCGTCAAAAACTCTATCGAGATTTTATTGAAGTAGAAACTGAATGGGGGATAGTAAAAGCTAAGCGTGGGTTTTCAAATGATTCCGTCACGAAAGTTGTGCCCGAATACGAAGATTGTAGACGGCTGGCAGAAGCCAATCAAGTCCCACTACGAACCGTCTACGAAACCGTTATACAGGAAATCAAACTAGACGAAAATCAGTCTATTGATTCGTAAATCAAACTTAGAAAGTACTAGCTTTATTAGTAGAAGTACACCAGCGCATGGTCATCAGGTGATCAATCAACACACTTTTGGCTTCTCGTGTACCAATATACTTCAACGCTTCAACTCCATAGCCGCGTACGTAGCGGTCATTATCTTTCAATGCATCCTTCAGTGCGGGGACGGCCTCTTCTGCAGCTGGACCTATTCGAGCTAGGGATAAAGCTGATGTGAACCGAGTCTGCTTATCTTCATCTTTAACAAGAGCCTTTGCTAAAGCATGTACTGATGTATCAGTGTTGCCTTGAATAATACCTAGTGCTTCAACCACATTCCGACGAATATTCACAGACTCGTCGTTTAACAAAGAAACCAAATTTGGTACCGAGTCGACTGCATCTATTTCGCCTAAAATGTAGGCTGCATAACCTCTGGTGTCAGCTGATTTATGATTAAGTAATTCAGTAACTCTTTCTTCTACTCCCGAGCCAACTGCGGTTAAAGCATAAGCCGCATGACGTCGAATCGTTTCGTTTTCGTCTTGCAAAGCATTAGTTAACGGTTCGATGGATTCCTCACCAATTGCACCTAAAGCATACGCTGCATTCAAACCAACTGGTTCGGATGGATCGTTTAGAGATTGGATTAAAGTCGCGATTGCTTCACTTCCATTTCTCCCTAATGTACCTAGATGATTAGCTGCTTCCATCCGTTCTGGTTGGGTACCAATACGCAAAGCAGTAATCCATTGACGAATTTCGACTTCGGTAGCCGAAGCTACTGTTTTATCTTCACTCCGTCCACTGGACCAATTCCATAGGTGTTGCCACATAATACTTTGATCGTTTAACAACTGAGAATCAGACGGTGGGCACCAGTCTGTATCCTGATTATTCCAAGTTGGAATCGTTGGCGGTTTCATCCGAATAAATTCGAATTTGAGCATGTAACGGGTCAGGTCAGTTTGATTTGCTGTAGCTTGGTGCCACAAATCATAATGTATAATTGCCATGGTACCAGCTTCACCAACGGCCGAAAACTTAGTTTCAGATGAGTCTTGTTGTCGAGAAAGATAATAAGGACTTCCCGGCATAACAGCTGTCGGACCGATTTCAACCGGTGTATCTTGTGGGTAATAAAATGCCATGGCCCACCAAGTACGATGATTACGAACTTTACCGTATCCCCAGTAACTATCTTTATGCCAACCACCACCACTGCTTCCAGAACGATTCGTATGTGGATGTCGATGTGGATGCATCATAGAGTTAGGCCCAATGACACTGGTGAAAGCTCCACGCACAGTTGGGTGGTTAAATACATCTTGAATTTCTGGCACTCGCGGCAGTAGATTATTACCGGGATTTCCATCCATATCGACAACTTCATCTAGTTTTTGATAAATTGTGTCATGAATACTCTTAGGTAAATCGGGTTTAATAATCACGAATCCATTAGTCAAAAACTCACGCATCTGCTCATCAGTGAACAGATCATCAGAACTAATAGGGGGTAAATTTGCATCAATCATGTGTTAATTCTCCAGTATTTAAGTTTAGATCAATTTACTGCACCTTCTATTACTTGGTCAACCGCAGTTTTCCAGCCGGCTAACTTCTCTTGGCGAATAGATGTGCTCATAGAAGGCGTAAAAACTTGGTCCACTTTTCGGTACTTTTCGAGTTCAGTCATATCGCTCCAAACACCGACGGTTAGTCCAGCTAGGTAAGCAGCACCAAGAGCCGTTGTTTCAATTTGTTGAGGGCGTTCAACTGGTTGGTCTAGTAGGTCTGCTTGAAACTGCATGAGAAAATTATTATTAACAGCACCACCATCTACTTTCAAGCAGTCGAAAGACAGATTAGCTTCCAATGCCATCGTCTGTACAACATCGACCGTTTGATAGGCTATTGACTCGAGGGTGGCCCTTACTATCTCTGCTCTCCCAGTACCACGTGTAAGATTAACAATTGCGCCTCTAGCCGACGATTGCCAATAAGGTGTTCCCAAGCCAGTAAAAGCGGGTACAACATAGACACCACCAGTATCCTTTATGCTGTTAGCGATTTGTTCTGTCTCCTGAGCAGTCTCGATGATTTGTAATTCGTCTCGCAACCATTGGATAGCGGCACCTGCTATAAAAATACTTCCCTCCAAAGCGTACGATTTCCGGTCAGAAGTGGAACAAGCTAAAGTTGTCAATAATCCAGACGATGACGTCATACGCTGACTACCAGTCTGCATCAACAAAAAACAACCAGTTCCATATGTATTTTTGATACTGCCAGCCTGTGTGCAAAGCTGGCCAAAAAGGGCCGACTGCTGATCTCCCGCTATGCCTGCGATAGGAACTTGGTCGGGTAGGCCAACGACACCTTTTGTTCTGCCAAAGTGACATCTAGAAGGATATACCTCAGGGAGCATAGGCAAAGGAATCCGAAACAAATCAAGGAGGTCAGAAGACCATTCTAATTGATCAATATCAAAAAGTAAAGAACGGGAAGCGTTGGTTTCGTCTGTTGCGTGAACTAATCCACCTGTTAGTTTCCAGAGTAACCAAGTATCAATCGTACCAAAAGCCAACTGCCCCTGATGAGCCCTTTGACGATTAACGTCCACTTGGTCTAGAATCCAAGCAATCTTGGTCGCCGAAAAGTACGGGTCTACTACTAACCCCGTTTTTTGTCGAACCCACTCCTCGTGGCCATCCGATTTTAGCTGAGAACACATATTAGCAGTGCGCCGACATTGCCAGACAACAGCGTTGTAGACTGGTTGTCCAGTTTGACGATCCCAAACCACTGTTGTTTCCCTTTGGTTAGTGATTCCAATGCCAACGAAATTCCTATCAGGTCGAGTTAGTTGAATGATCAGTTTCTGTGTTATTTGCCAAATTTCAATTGGGTCGTGTTCTACCCAACCAGGTCGTGGGTAGATTTGTGTCAATTCACTGTAAGCCCGATCGACAATTTGCCCATTAACATCAACTACTAAAACGGTTGTACCTGTTGTTCCCTGATCTATGGAAAGAATATAGTCAGCAGTTGTCATCTGATTTTACGTGCTAGGGCTAAAAATACCTCTTCGGCTTATTAAATCTAGCTGGAAAGTTGGGCTACAGGATTAGATAAGATCCCAAAACCGGCAATCTCAATCTGTACTAAATCACCATCTGCTAATGGCAGGTCAGACGGGGTTATAATACCAGTTCCCGTAGAAACGACTGTACCCACGGGAACCGGGTTATGTCTCATAAGGTATTCAGTTAATTGCTCAAATTTCCAATTGATCTGATCAGTATTGACTTCTCCCTGATAAATCAACTCGTCGTTCCGAATTATACGACACTTGATATCCAGATTATATGGATTATCTACTTCCGATACCGTTAACAACATTGGTCCCAAGGCACAAGAACCAGCATAAATTTTGGACTGCGATAAGTAAAGCGGATTTTCCCGTTCAATATCCCAAGCTGAAACATCGTTACAAATAGTATAACCGACGATTTCACCGTTCCGTCCGAGGATATATGCTAATTCAGGCTCTGTCGCGGTGAAGGTTGAGTCACTGCGGATACCAATCGTACCTCCAGAGCCAACACAACGCTCAGACGTGGCCTTGAAAAATAACTCAGGTCGATCAGAGTTATAAACCTGACTGTAGATATCTGATTGGCTATCATCATCTCGCATATCAGCGCTACGCTTGTAGGTAACACCAAATGCCCAGACTTCTGGTGCATCGATAGGAGGAAGAAGATGAGGTAGATCGGAACTAGGAGGGTTATCCAGCTGAGAGAGATTTAGTTTGCTATTTTTACTCGTTTCTTGCTGATCCAAAGCGATGAGAGGTTGCGGGGAATTAACGGATAACTGTTCCTGAATATCGGCTAAGATAATTCCCAAGCTAATACCTTCTTCAATGGAAACTTTCAATAAATCAAGTACTGTTGAAGATTCTTCAGTGGTCACGTCCACGATCTCATTTTCTCGCGTGACAACACCTACCCGCTTGCCTTTTTTCGGTAAATGATATTGGATCAGCTTCATGATTTATTCCTTTTCAGCTTTATTCATATAATACAGCTGTGTCAATTCTTCGATAGTCAAGAATCTCTACTTCAGAAAATAAGATTTCTATCTCTTGTATGGCATTCTGAACAGAATCAGATGCATGCACTACATTATGAGCTAAGTGATTGGAAAAATCGCCACGAATAGTACCTGGACTCGACTCAGCTGGGTTCGTGGCACCATTGAGCAAACGTACAATCTCCACAGCATTTTGCCCTTCTAAACATATGGCAACTATGGGGTCAGTAGTCATAAAATCAACTAGGGGATCATAAAACGGTTTGCCAAGATGTACTTTGTAAAGTTCCGCAGCCATCTGCTCAGACAAATGAAGCAATTTTAGTGCGACCAGTTTTAACCCCTTACGTTCATACCGGTGGACAATCTGACCTACTAGACCTCGTTGAACTGCATCAGGCTTAATGAGGGTTAGTGTTTTTTCCGTTTTCATTGGTTATCCTTCCAGTGCTTTCTGAATACGATCTAAGCCTCGATTAATTTCTATTTCTGAGGTCGCAAAGGAAAAACGCATATGGTTATCGGCACCAAAACCATCCCCGGGCACGGCTCCAACTTTAGCTTCATCCAAAAAATACGTCGCCAATTCTTGCGAGCTATTAATCGAATGGCCGTTAATCGTACGGCCATAGTGAGGTGAAAAATCAGGGAAAATATAGAACGCGCCCTGTGGCCTAACATATTCAACACCATCAATGTCATCCAGCCTTTGACAAATTAGATCTCTTCTCTTTTGGAAGGCTTTCACCATTTCTACTACTGGTTCCTGTGAGCCAGTAATAGCTGCTAAGGCAGCCTTTTGTGCAATAGAAGTCGGATTAGAGGTACTATGCGATTGAATCTTTGACATGGCTTTGATAGCATCTTCTGGCCCCGCCGTATAGCCGATTCTCCAGCCAGTCATCGAGTAAGCTTTCGATACACCATTTACAACGAAAGTAAGAGACTTAACGGCATCACCGAAACTAGCTAAACTTCGATGTTTCGCTCCATCGTAAAGCAGAGCTTCGTAAATTTCATCAGAAATCAAATAGAATTGGTGTTCAACCACCAACTCTGCGATCATTTGTAAACTTTCTGTTGAGTAAGTCGTACCAGTTGGATTACTCGGACTACAAATAATTATTGCCTTTGTCTTTTCAGTAACCGCCGACTTAATCTGATCCGGTGTCAGGGCAAAATTCTGATCCGGAGTAGTATTGATTACAATAGGTATAGCATCGGCTAATTTCACCATTTCGATATAACTGACCCAATAGGGAGCGGCAAATATAACCTCATCGCCCGGGTTACAGATAGCCTGTAGAATGTTGTAGATGGTATGTTTAGCCCCACAAGAAACGATAACCTGATTAGCCTCGTAACTAAGGCCATTATCACGTTCAAATTTATCTACAATGGCTTCTCTGAGTTCCGTGATACCTGCTACTGGTGTATACTTTGTGAACCCTTGATTTAGAGCTTCAACAGCCGCCGATTTTATATGATCTGGGGTGTCAAAATCTGGTTCACCAGCACCAAATTTGACCACGTCTAATCCATCAGCCACCATGGCATTGATTTTTGCTGTCAAAGCTAAGGTAGAAGATGGGGTAACTTGTTTGCTTTTATCAGAAATTGAAATCACGTTCTACAGTGTCCTTTTAATCTTTAAAGTTGGGTTTAATTCGAATAACTATACTTTTACAAGAGTTGGCCTAGTTTTTCATAGAGCTTTCTTTCTTTTTGTGTCAACTTTTTTGGAATTTCGACTGTGATTTTGATACGCAGGTCACCACAGCGACCAGTACGATCAACAACCCCTTGCCCTCGTACTCTTAACTGGTTACCGGGTTGTGTGCCTGGTGGTATTGTCAATTCTACGCTGCTAACCTCATCTTGACTCAAGGTGGGAATTCTAACCTTACCGCCCAAAACAATAGTAGGAATTGGAACTGAAACTTGCGTAACCAGGTCTAGATCTTGCCGCTCAAAGCTAGGGTGAGGTTTAATCTTGACGTCTAAAAACAGAGCGCCCCTTTTCCCGTCCTGTCTCTGGCTTCCTTGCCCCTTCAAATTAAGCTTGTTTCCGTCTTGAACGCCCGGTGGAACCTTTACACGAATACTTCGACCTTGAACCTGAATATGTTTCTCTGTTCCGTACACGGCCTCGGATAAAGAAATTTCTAACCTAGATCGGAGATCTCCTGTTGGTTCGCTGCGACGGCCACGAGCTCCCCCAAACAGATCATCAAACGCATCATTAAAGTCGCCAAAGCCCGTCTGACGTCCAAATTCAGAATTCGAAAAACCTCTACGTCCAAACAAATCCGAGAAGTGAGAAAAAATATCGTCGGTACTGTGGAATCCCTGAAAACCACTATTGTGTACACCCGCATGACCGTGCTGGTCATAAATTCGTCGTTTTTGGGAATCGGACAGAACCTCGTAAGCATTGGATGCTTCCTTGAATTTATCCTCAGCCACCTTATCGCCAGGATTTTTGTCCGGATGGCAACGAACCGCAACTTTACGGTAGGCTTTTTTTATTTCGTCTGGTGTGGCGTTCTTGCTAATACCAAGAACCTGGTAATAGTCTCGCACAATCTATTTAGCTCCGTGAACCTTATTTGGGAATATTCAACAGTCGCTCAGCAATTTGAACAGCATTTAATGCTGCTCCTTTTCGCAGATTATCAGCTACTACCCACATATTAAGACCATTCTCGATTGAAACATCTTCTCGTATTCGGCCCACGAATACGCTATCGGAACCTGCTACGTCAGTTGCTAACGGGTACTGGCGTTCAGCCGGTTGATCCATAACCACGACACCCTCTGAAGCCTGAAGAATTTCACGTGCATCAACAGCACTTAACTTTTCTCGAGTTTCGACGTTAATCGATTCTGAATGAGCGTAAAAGACTGGAACGCGAACTGTCGTTGGTGATACACCAATCGAATCATCTTCAAAAATTTTGTGCGTTTCATGTACCATCTTCATTTCTTCTTCAGTATAGTCGTTATCAGCAAATGGCCAATCAAATGAAACGTTAAATGCCATCTGGTGAGGGAAATTTTCACACTTTACTGGCCGACCGTTAAGAGCAGAAGTGGTCTGATCAACTAACTCATTGATACAAGCACCACCTTTACCCGAAACACTTTGGTATGTCGAAACAACGATTCGATTTATACCAACCGCATCATAAATTGGTTTCAAGGCGACCAACATCTGGATAGTTGAGCAATTCGGATTTGCGATAATGCCTTGATGATCATGAGCGGCATGCATGTTGACTTCCGGAATAACTAGAGGTGTGTCCGGATCCATACGAAAAGCACTCGTGTTATCAATAGAAATGCAGTTATTCTTGACTGCTGTAGGTAAAAACTCTTTACTTATTGCCCCTCCAGCCGAAGCCAATACTAAATCAACATCCTCGAATGAATCATGCGTCAGTTCTTCAACTACGACGGTTTCATCCTTAAAAGACTTTAGAGCACCTGCAGACCGGTGCGAGGCTAGTAACTTTAGCGAGGATACTGGAAAATTACGTTCCTCCAGTATTTCCAGCATAGCGGTGCCGACAGCCCCTGTTGCTCCCATCAGGGCCACCCGATATTCACGACTCATAATTTTCTCTCAACGAATACAATCAGTTTAATTTGGGATTAGTCCGTTTGAAATCATTCTCTTTATTAAAAAACGGCTACGAATGTAGCCACCTATTTTAACACAGGATATAAAATGGTGCAAAACAAAGGAACTCAACCAACTATTCTCCTATGGATCGTATAAAGGGTGTTAAGAATCTGATCTCTTAGTTTGAGGTTGCCACTGTCTCCTTAAAGTGCTATACTCGGATCGGGTACAGCCTTGTTTTTGCCACCAACTGTTAACAAAGTAAACTGTCCATGTGCCGTACTGTTTCCCTCCTATTAATCTCTTTCATCTGTATGGTTCGACTGTCCGATGCAGCTTTTGAGCGCATCCAGCTTTCTGCACGTTCGATTGGTATTGGTGGTGCAAGTGTTGCTTTGACTTCTGGAGCCGATTCAGTTTCCCAAAACGTAGCTGGACTAGCGGTGGATTTACACAATCCTGAGCTCGCTTTGAGCCACTTAGAATTATATGGGTTACTTCACTATAACGCAATTTTTACAGCTATCCCCATCTTACCGGATAACCAGTGGAAATCATCCCTTGGACTTCACCTAACTAGTTCCACTGACAAACCTGGTGTATATCAAGAAATAGAGATGGGTTGTGCTATAGGACAGCAAATTTCCTCCTCCACTTATCTTGGTTTTGGATTTTCTTATCTAACATCTCAAGCCAATTTAGGGATTATTCAAATTGGTACAGGTCGAGGGCTTTCTATGGATGTCGGAATTCAGCATCGATTGGCCAATCAAAAAGTTGTAGTTGGTGCTTCTGTTGCTCACTTGCTTTCTTATATTGATTATGATCGTAGGCAAATTGGGGGAGCTAAATCACGCCAATATAATGAAAAATTGAGTCCTCATATCCGCTTAGGTGGAATTATGAGCCTCGATTTTTTGTTCGGTCAATTACATTTTCCGAAATATAGACTCATTACTCCCACACTGGAAAAAACGGTAATTGCCTTTGAATTAGCAAGCCGTCGTTTTTCCTTAGGATTGGAATCAGAAGTACAGAATGGTTATTTAAGGTTTGGTTATCGATACAATGGTGGACTAGATCAAGGGATTTGTGCAGGTTTTGGCTACAAATTTCACCAGTTCAAAGTCGACTATAGTTGGGCTAACGGCCATTTTGGTACATCGTCTCACTTAATTTCTATCACCCTCCATTTTTGAGATCGAAAGGGCGTTTTGATGCAAAAAAAATGGGGCTGGTGGTTTTTAGGAGTTCTAGTATTTTTACCCGCGAGTCAAGCCGATTGGGTAAAAGGAAACGAAATAGTTCGATTGGCAGGCTTGGGTAATACGCGTGTTGCTACCAGCCACCAAAGTGGTAGTTTAGTTGGTAATCCAGCAGCTTCGATTAATGGTAATAATCTCTCATTCCAATGGGGTCTGGCAAATCTAGACTACCAGTCAATGATCCCCCAAGTTGGTTTTCATGCTCAAAACCGGGCTAGCCTAGATTTTTTGCCTAGCTTTTACTACGCTCGACCATTCGGTCGATATAATCTTCACATTGGATTTATTGGGCAATTCAAAAACAAAACCCAAATTGGTATGGAACATACACGTTCAGAATATATCATTAATGAACAAAGGTTCCTGGCAAAAGCAAATTTGGTCTCTACTTATGACCTTCTATGGCAATCTGCATGGTTGTTTGGCCTGAGCTGTCAGATCGGTACTAGTCATTTAGGACTCCGTATAAAGGCTTCAACACAACGAGCCAAGGCTGGCCAAATTTTATCATCTCTGAACCTAGATGCTCAACATGGTAGTGATGTCAATGTCAACGACCCAAGAGCATTGATTCCAGCTGTTATTGACAGCCTCGACTTTGCTAATCCATCCCAATACTTAGAAAGGCTAGACGACTCCCGAATTAATCAGAAGATTACTAAATACGACTTGGATTTCGGATATCAAA